>Ga0181530_10000779_pt1 | contig 41319 bp, 43 predicted proteins | sample PEATcosm2014_Bin_42_FD_119769 | JGI IMG/M metagenome (GOLD analysis project Ga0181530, IMG submission 119769) | Peatland microbial communities from MTU Mesocosm Facility, Houghton, MI, USA - PEATcosm2014_Bin10_60_metaG | ecosystem: Environmental > Terrestrial > Soil > Wetlands > Peat | place...
CTGGGGCACGACGCCGGCGGCGATCGACTGCTGCCTGTCGGTCGCCGACGACTACGACATCCAGGTGATGATCCACACCGACACGCTCAACGAATCCGGCTTCGTCGAGGACACCATCAAGGCATTCAAGGGCCGCACCATTCATGCCTTCCACACCGAAGGTGCCGGCGGCGGCCATGCGCCCGACATCATCAAAGTCGCCGGCCTGAAGAACGTGCTGCCGTCGTCGACCAATCCGACGCGGCCTTATACCAAGAACACCATCGACGAGCATCTCGATATGCTGATGGTGTGTCACCACCTCGATCCGTCGATCGCCGAGGATTTGGCATTCGCCGAAAGCCGCATCCGCAAGGAGACCATCGCGGCGGAAGATATCCTGCATGACATCGGCGCGCTGTCGATGATGTCGTCGGATTCGCAGGCCATGGGCCGGCTCGGCGAAGTCATCATCCGCACCTGGCAGACCGCAGACAAAATGAAAAAGCAGCGCGGGCGCCTCAAGCAGGAGAAAGGCGACAACGACAATGCGCGGGTGAAGCGCTACGTCGCCAAATACACCATCAACCCTGCGATCGCCCACGGCGTATCGAAGCTGATCGGCTCGGTGGAGAAGGGCAAGCTCGCAGATCTCGTGCTGTGGTCGCCGGCGTTCTTCGGCGTCAAGCCCGATTGCATCATCAAGGGCGGCTCCATCGTCGCCGCGCCGATGGGCGATCCCAATGCTTCGATCCCGACGCCGCAGCCGGTGCATTACCGGCCGATGTTCGGCGCCTTCGGCCGCGCCCGCACCGCGTCGTCGGTGGTGTTCGCGTCAAAGGCGGCGGTGCAGGCGGGCTTGCGCAAGAAACTCGGCATCCAGAAGGAACTTTACGCGGTGCAAAATACCCGCGGCAAGATTTCGAAAAAAAGCATGATCCACAACGATGCCACGCCCGACATCGAAGTCGATCCGGAAACCTACGAGGTGCGCGCCGACGGCGAACTTTTGACCTGCGCGCCGGCGGAAGTTTTGCCGATGGCGCAGCGTTATTTCTTGTTTTAGCCCGTCATTCCGGATCGACGCGAAGCGTCGAGTCTGGAATCCATAATCACCGCCTGTGGTTATGGATTCCGGGCTCCGCGCTGCGCGCGGCCCCGGAATGACGCGGACCTCCTTGACGCGTGCGCTGCCAATCTCCAAGCTTCCCCCATGGCGGATTTTTCGACGTCGGTGCTTGCGGTGCGAGGCTGCCGCATCCGGCTGATGCGCGGCGGGGCCGGCAGCCCGCTCGTTGTTTTGCATGGCGCGTCTGGCGCCAATGTTCTGCCGTTCATGCAGCAGCTGGCGCAAAAGTTCGACGTCATCGCGCCAGAACATCCGGGTTTTGGCGAATCCGACACGCCGGACTGGCTCGATAACATCCACGACCTCGCCTATTTCTATCTCGACGTGCTCGACGAGCTGAAACTCAAGGACGTGAACCTGGTCGGGCTGTCGTTCGGCGGCTGGATCGCCACGGAGCTCGCCGTGCGCAGCACGCAACGCCTCGCTTCGCTGACGCTCTGCGGCGCCGCCGGGCTGTATGTCGCCGGCGTCGAGCAGCTCGATCCGTTCCTCCGCAGCGACGAGCAGCGCTTGCGCGACTTCTTTTACGACCAGAAAAAAGCCGACGACATCATCGCGCGTGCGCTGCGGCCGGAGCTGGAAGACGTCACGCTGAAAAACCGCACCACGGTCGCCAAGATCGCCTGGCAGCCGCGCGGGCACGACCCGAATCTTCCCAAATGGCTGCACCGCATCGACGTGCCGACCTTGCTGATCTGGGGCGACCACGACCGCATGTTTCCGAAGGAACACGCGCTCGCCTATCAGAAGGCGATCCCAGGCGCCAAAGTGGTGATCGTGCCCGAGTGCGGCCACGTCCCGCAGATCGAAAAGCCGGACGCCTTCGTTGCCGCCCTGGAAACATTTTTGGGCGCGCGCAAGAAGGCCGCATAGGATCGCACCATGAAGTTCTTCAACTTCCATTTGATGCCGTATGCGCACGTCGATCTCGACGCCATCGCCAAGAACGGCTCGGCCTGGGTGACGTTCTCCAACAGCCATTACGATCCGGAGCTCGGCGCCGAGCTCTATCACGACTATCTCGACCAGATGGAATTCGCCGACCAGCTCGGCTTCGACGGCGTCTGCCTCAACGAGCATCATCAGACCGCCTACGGCATGATGCCGATCCCCGGCGTGCTCGCCGGCGCGCTGGCGCGCAGTGTCAAGCGCGCCAGGATCGCCATTTTGGGCCGCGCCCTGCCGCTGCAGAACAATCCGCTGAACATCGCCGAAGAATACGCGATGCTCGACAATCTCACCCGCGGCCGCATCATCGCCGGCTTCGTGCGCGGCATCGGCGCCGAATATCACGCCACCGGAATCAATCCGGCCACTTCGCAGGAGCGCTTCGCCGAGGCGCACGATCTTATCGTGCGGGCCTGGACCGAGCCGGGGCCGTTTTCCTATTCGGGCAAGCATTATCAGTTCCGCTACGTCAATCCGTGGCCGCGGCCCTATCAGACGCCGCATCCGCCGATCTGGATTCCGTCGCAAGGCTCCGGCTCGACCATCCGCTGGGCGGCGAAGATGCGCTACACCTATTGCCAGACGCTCAGTCCGATCGCCGCGGTGGCGAAATTCTTTCAGCTCTATCGCGACGAGGCCGAAAAAGCCGGCTACCAGGCGTCGCCCGACCAGCTCGCCTGGTCGAACACGATCTATGTCGGTGAGACCGACAAGAAGGCGGTGCAAGAGGCGAAACCGCATCTCGAAGCGCTGGTGAATTATCTGCTCAAAATGCCGACCGAGATGCTGCTGCCGCCGGGTTACACCGACACCGCCTCGATGAAGCGCGTGCGCGCCGTCAAGGTCACCGGCAAGACCGCCTCGATCGAAGACCTCATCGCGTCCGGCGTGGTGATCATCGGCAGTCCGGAGACGGTGCGCGAAAAGCTCGCCGAATATCAGGATCTCGCCGGCTTCAACACCTCGCTGACCAAGACCCAGTTCGGCACCATGCCGAACGAAATGGCGCGCGCCAACATGACGGCGATCGCCGAGGAAATTCTGCCGCACTTCCGCGACCGCCTGCCGCAACGCGCGGCGAAAGCCGCGGCGGAATAAACTCTTCGCCCAGTGAGCGCTACGCCGATCTTCAAGGACGCGATGGGGGCGCTTGCCGTCGTCATCACGCTCGCGGCTTACGGAATCTACGTCTGGCAGACGCTGCGCGGCGAGGCGCGGCCGCATCCCTTGTCCTGGCTGATTTTCGGCATTCTCACCGGCACCGCCTATCTGGTGCAGCGCGATGAAGCGGCCGGGCCGGGCAGCTGGGTCATGGGCATCACCGCGATCGTTTGTTTGCTGCTGTGCCTGATGAGCTTTTGGCGCGGCGAACGGACCTTCCCGTGGTACGAATGGGCGTTTCTCGTTGCCGCGGCGGTCATCTTCATATTTTATCTGTGGTCGCACGAGCCGACGATTTCGGCGGCGCTTGCCGCCATCGTCAGCGTGCTGGGTTTCGGACCGACAGTGACGAAGGCTTGGCAGCGCCCACACTCCGACAGCATCACCACGTTCGCGGTCAACAGCATCAAATTCATCCCGGCGTTCTTCGCCATGGACAACCTCACGCTCGCCACCTGCGTCATGCCCGCGGCCTTGGTCGTCGCCAACGCCGCGGTCGCGCTGATCATTTATGCGCGGCGTGCTCATCACCAAGTACCGTAGACGCATCTCGTCGTTCTCGCGGCGCCGGTGCGCCCGAGTTTTGCCAAAAGCCACGGTCACGAAATCACTCCTAAAAAGAAAAGAGGAGTGGAGCGCCGCTCCCGCTCCGCAGGGCCGCCGGCATCGTCAGCCAGCACCCCCACGGTGAGCGGGATGATCTGCATTCCTAATAGGAATATTGACCTGCTGTCAAGTATTAATTCCTATCGCATTGACGCCAACGCGTTTGAACCTCCGCCGCGCTCGATTGTCAGACCAATAGGTCCACGGTTCGGACACCAGCGAATACCGCAGGAGAGTGTCATGAAATGCGCCAACCCAACCTGCAATCACAGCATCGGCCTCGTCTCCCACCGCCGCGGCTTGTTCGGCAAGCGGCCCTATTGCTCGAAACAGTGCCGCGACCACATCGCCGTCGCGCAGCCGCCGAAGTGCGAACGCGCCACCACTTATTTCGAATGGCTGTTCATGCAGCCGGCGACTCTGCAGCCGAGACTGGCAGTCGCGGCGGTTCGCGTCAGGGCGCGCTAAGACAGGTAGCGAGCGTAGCCCGATCGAACGACGCAAAATCCAGGATTGACGGCGAGGCTTCGCTCGGATTTCGTTTCACCCAATCCGGGCTACGCTTGCTGTTTTGCGTTCAGCCATAGGGAAGGAGACACGGGAAGCGTTTGAATGTCTGCAAGTGATGCCATCAAAGAGATTTTAGCTCTGTGGAAAAGAATTCCGCCAGAGCATCGCAGTGACTTTACTCTTTGCTTTGCAATTATTGCGTCAAAGATGGGAATTGAATGGCTGAAAAAACATTTTGACCCCGACTCAACAAAGCCGGGAATCTTCAAATTAAGCGAAGGAGTGGGCGAAGAAGAAGCAACGAGAAACTTCCGCGCTATTGATCTTGCTGAATGCCTTTTGAACCTGAAAGACATTGAAGGTCTTGATGACTGCCTCGCTCAAATGAAGGAGGCTGAAAATCCGGAGGCAGGTCTAGCAGAGCTGCACGTCGCTAAGATGTTATACATAAACCAATGGCCATTTCGTTTCGTGAAACCACAAGGCAAACGAGGAAATGATTACGATCTTGAAATCATTTGCCACAACCAATTGAGGTGCGGGGACGCAAAATGCAAGATCGAATCCACAGCAATAAGTTCTGACACAATAACCAGCACATTAAAAAATGCTCGCACTCAGTTACCGCCAGATGGTGCGGGGGTATTCTTTATAAAGTTTCCGCAGCAATGGATGTTCAGTCCAGATTGGGAGCGAATCGCCGGGCGAGGCGCTGCCAATTTTTTTGCAATGGGCACCCAACGCTTGGCGTCCGTTGTATTTTATGTTGAACCTCTAACCTACCGCGATGGTGTAATCGGGCAGGGGCACTTTTATTTGGAAGTTATGAACCCGCGTCACAAGTTAGCTCGCGCATTTGACTGGCATTTATTTGAAAGGTGGAAACCGCCTCCGGTTGCCCCTAACACAATGCCCTCATTCTACTATAGACTTGCCAACTTTCCGAGATGGATACCAGGATATGAGGAAGAATGACGACCAATACAGCGCTTCCGAAGCCAGCGAGCGTATCGCGTAGGGCAGGTGAGGCTCGACCACGCTATCTGCGGGTTGTAACACTGGAGGACGGCGAGACGGTCCATAACGCTTTCTTTGACCGCAACTTCCGTGAGGACGTGCCATGAAGCTGCACTATTACCCGGAGACCGACAGTCTCTATATCGAGCTGGCCAACGCGCCGGGAGCGGAAGCACGCGAGATTGTCGAGGGCCTGGTTGTCGATCTTGATGCCGAGGGCAATGTCGTCGGCCTCGATATCGATCGCGCGTCCCGCAAGCTCGATCTGTCCAAGGTCGAAACCATTGCGCTGCCGCCGGCAAGCGCGGCGGAGTGACTTCGAGTTCAACCCATCCTAGGCCTACGGGCTCAAAAACCTGATCATCGCACTGCGCGTCAGCGTGACGTTGCTGGTGATGCCGACCGGGCCGCCCTTGGCGAGCTGAAATGCGGCGTATTGCTCGTGGTAGACGTCCTCGCCAGCCGAGCAGTCGACCGGAACGATGACCTTGAAGCCGCGCTGCACGGCTTCCTGCGACGTGCCGACGGTGGCGCCCTGAAACGAGTTGCCGCAAATTATCACGGTCTGGATGCCGGCCTGCTTGAGCACCGGCTCGAGCGTCGAGCCGAGGAACTTGTCCGGCCCGCCCTGGCGATACCATTCGCCGTCGCGCGGTTTTATCGCGGCGTCCATGACGTCGTTGGGCGTCGCATTGCCGTTCATGCCGACCAGGCTGTACCAGACCACCATGTTGTGGGCGCGCGCCTCGTCGTGCATGTGCACGATGGTGGGCATCGCGGCGACGCAGCGCGGCCGCGCGGAGCAGCCGGCTTTCATGATGTCGAGCAGCAGCAGCGCCGTGGTCCCGGGATTGACCGTGACCTCTTTCAGCTCCGGCGGCGGCGGCGCAACCGCCGTGCTCCACTCCGAAATAACATCGGCGACCGACGGCGAGCCGAGAAGTGCGAGAATGAGAGCGCCGCCAATGGCGGCGAAGCGTGACGATGGCATGGCGTGCTCCCGGTATCTGTCGGCCGCGGCAATAGCGGCCTGACGCAAAGATAGCATGTAGCCCGCATGAGCCAACGGGTCCCGGCCCGAAGTGGCCGGCCCGGGTTGAATGGTTAAATGAATGACGGCGGAACGCGGGGTGACCTCGCTGTCAAATCGATCCGCAAGGACCATTTATAGGCAATGACCGTCTATAGCTCGCTGTTCGCCGCGCTCTGGCTCATATTCATCGCGTACTGGGCCGTCATGGCCGTGGGCGCGAAGAAAAGCATCCGCGCGCACTGGCGGACGGAAGCCGGATTGCGCGTGGCCATCGTCGTGCTCATCCTGCTGGCGCTGCGTCTTCCGGTCTTTCGTCAGGCAATACGAAACGCGCATGCCTATGCGGCCGGCGCGAGCATGCTCATGGGCGTTGTCGGCGTCGCGCTTTGCGCGCTCGGCATCGGGCTCGCAATCTGGGCCCGCGCCTATCTCGGACGGAACTGGGGCATGCCGATGTCGCGGAAGGAGAATCCGGAGCTCGTCACGAACGGTCCGTATGCGTATGTGCGCCATCCGATTTATTCCGGCATGCTGGTCGCCATGCTCGGCTCGGCGATCGGCGAAAGCGCGTTCTGGTCGCTGCCGCTCGTTCTTTTCGGACTCTATTTCGTGTACAGCGCCCGCAAGGAAGAGAAGCTCATGATCGAGCAATTCCCGCAACAGTATCCGGAATACATGAGCCGAACGAAGATGCTGGTGCCGTTCGTGCTGTGAGCAAGCGAACGTAGCTTCCTCTTCATCCGCCCCCGCTATCGCGGTGGCGGATTATTTTTGCGGCGGCTTGGCCGCGAACTCCGAGCCGCGCACGCACAGCCGCCCGCGCGGATCCTGCCAGAGCTTTTCCGTGGCGTGCAGATGGCCGATGGCGCGGGCGATGGTGCGGAAATCGTAACGCGCGAATTTTTCGGCAATGTCGGTGAAATAGAGCGGCGCCTTGCCGATGACCTTCAGGATCTCTGCGGCCAGCGCCGGCACCGCCGCCTCGTCGCCGGCCTCGCCCGCCGCGTCCTTCTTGCCGCCGACATAGTCGTCGATCCTGGCGCGATCGGCATAGGCGTAGGTGATGCGCTCGTAATATTCGCGCGGAATGTTTTCCGGGATGGTGGCGTCGATGCCGACTTTGGCGCCGGTCGGCACCACGCCGTAGCCCTGCGGCAGGCTCGGATCGAGCGGCTTTGCGCGCGCGTTGGAGACGATCATGACATCGCGGTCGCCCTGCACGCGGGTGGCGATGGCCCATTCCACCTCGGTCGGATCGTTGACGTCGATGTCGTCGTCGACCACGACGACGTGTTTCAGGTCCATGACCGACAGCGCGGCGAGCAGCGCGTTCTTGCCTTCGCCGGGTTGCTTCTTGATCGAGATCACCGCGTGCCAGAAGGCGCAGCCGCCGAGCGTGACGTTAATATCTTTCACCTGCACGCCGGCGGTGCGCAGCGCCGCGCGGATGGTGGCGTAGCGCGTCGGCGCCGCGAGCCAGGTGTTCTCCCACGGCATGTGCAGATTGTAGTAGATCGCATCCTTGCGCATCGAAATCGCCTTGATGCGCACCAGCGGATTCCAGTGCAGCCCGCCCATCAGCCGCGTGAACTCGCCGAAGCGGCCTTCGGGAAAAGTCCAGCCGGTGGGCAACACTTCCGCCTCGAGCACAATCTCGGCGTCGGCGATGTAGGGCACGTCGACGGTCTGGCACGGCGCCAGCGCCACCGGCTCGCCGCGGATGCCGCCGGCGATCGCCATCTCGTCGACGCCGAGCGGGGCGCGATAGCCGGAGCCGGTGATTTCGACCGGATGGGTGCCGATCGAGATCGAGATCGGCAACGGCTGGCCGCGCTCGAGCGCGCGCTGCACGAACAGCCGCATGTTGTTCGGCGTGACGAGGTCGATGCCGGTGAGCGCCTTTTCCTTGACGATGAAGCGGTAGATGCCGGAATTGAAGCCAAGCTCCGGATCGCGCGCGATGACGACGCCCGCGGTGATCATCGGCCCGCCGTCATAGATCGACGACATCGGGATCGGCAGCTTGTAGAGATCGACGTCGTCGCCGGTGAGCGTCACCTCGCGGGCCGGCGAAGTCTTGACGTATTTCGGCGGGATCGGCTTGGCGATCGCCTGCGAGAGCTTGTCCTCGATCTCGCGATAGGTCTCGGCGCCGAGCGCCATCATGGCGCGCTCGCGCGTGCGGATGATGCCGGACACCACCGGCATGTCGTAACCGATCACGTTGTGGAAATAGAGCGCGGTCTTGGCCTGGTCGACCAGCGTGGCGATATGGCGGATATCGACCGGCTGGTGCAGGTCGACCAGCTCGCCGTTCTGCCGCAGGCGGTCGAGGAACTGGCGGAAGTTTTCCTGCATCCGTGACTCCGATTTACACAACAGCTAATACTGCTTTTGTCACTGCCTGAGATAGCGCGATCGAACGGAAGAGCAACTTCGGATAAAGATAGCTTTCGCCAGATTCATCCACTATGCGGAGCAGGGACAGCCTTTCGGCAACGGAATCGGGGAGCACCAAATAAATTTTCCGTTTCTCGAGGGAGGCCGGATAATTCTTGTTGTCTATGCACACGACCAATCGGTTTCGGCGCCTGCTTGCCATGATTTATTGTGTCAAGGCTCTGCTGCGAGATCAATGGCTGCACCCTTGCAGCCAGTAGGCCTTAAATTGCACGGTGGCAGTGAGCGCAGAGAGAAACTGAAGTCAAGGATGCCCATAGGGCGTTCGGAAGAACGCCCGTTGTAAACAACGGGCTATGGGCACCGCCAGCGGCGGCGGCGCTTCGCGCCGTCCTTGACTTCAGTTTCTCTCTGCGCTGCGGTTGACCGTGCAATTTAAGGACGGATCCGCCCCGGCGGCGGGTTTTGGGGATTTGGGAATGCGAGCCCTGGTTCTGCGCAAGCACGGCCCCCTCGACGATCTCGACGTCGTCAACGATTACCCGACCCCCAAGGCCGCCGAAGGCCACGTGGTCATCCGCGTGCGCGCCGCTTCGTTCAATTACCACGACGTCTTCACCGTGCGCGGCATGCCAGGCATCAAGGTGCCGCTGCCGGTGATCATCGGCCTCGACATGGCCGGCGAGATCGCCGAGGTCGGCGCGGGCGTCACCGGCTGGAAGGCCGGCGACAGGGTGCTGGTCAATCCGGTCAACAGGAAAAAAGGCCTGATGGGCGAGATGCTCGACGGCGGCATGGCCGAATATTGCGCCGTCGCAGCCGACCAGCTCGTCGCCATGCCGGCCGGCGTGAGTTTTGAAGACGCGGCGGCGCTGCCGGTCGCCTACGGCACGGCGCACCGTATGCTGATCACGCATCAGACTGTGAAGGCCGGCGAAAAGGTGCTGGTGCTCGGCGCCTCGGGCGGCGTCGGCACCGGCTGCGTGTTGTTGGCAAAGATGCTCGGCGCCGAAGTCATCGCTTGCGCGTCGAGCGCGGAGAAGCTTGAGCGGCTCAAGGCCATGGGCGCCGACGAGGTGATCGACTACACCAAGACCGACTGGTCGAAATGGGCGGTTGAGAAATATGGCAAGCCGCAGCGCCGCACCTACGACGGCGGCGTCGACGTGGTGATCAATTTCACCGGCGGCGATACCTGGGTGCCGTCGCTGCGCTGCCTCAAGCGCGGCGGCAAGCTGTTGGTCTGCGGCGCCACCGCCGGCTACGATCCGAAGGAAGATTTGCGCTATGTCTGGAGCTTTGAGCTTCAGATCATCGGCTCCAACAGTTTCTACGACGACAATCTCGCCGCGCTGATGGACTTGATCGGCGCCGGCAAGATCAAGCCGGTGATCGACAAAGTGCTGCCGCTCGAACAAGCCCGCGAAGGCTTGCGCCTGATCCAGGACCGCGAGGTCATCGGCAAAGTGGTGGTGAAGCCTTGACAGAGGACGGAAGACGGACGACGGAGGACGGATTCAATTCGAACCGCCCGCTCTTTATCTGTCCTCCGTCGTCTGTCATCCGTCGTCAGGTACCATGAGCGAACAATTGACATTGGAGCAAGTCCAAGCCCTCATCACCCGCGCGCCGTTTCATCAGTGGCTCGGGCTCACCGTGCTCGCCGTCGGCGACGACAGCATCGAGATCAAGGCAAAATGGCGCGAGGAATGGGTGGTCAATGTCGAGCGCCGCTACACCCACGGCGGCATCCTTGCCGCGCTGATCGATCTCGCCGCGGATTTTGCGCAGATCAAGCAGACCGGGCGCGGCGTGCCAACCATCGACATGCGCGTCGATTATCACCGTGTAGCCATGCCAGGCGATCTGATCATGCGCGGCAAGGTCGTCCGCTCCGGCTCGCAGTTCGCCACCGCTGACGCGCAAATTTTCGACCTCGACGGCAAGCTGATCGCCAGCGGCCGCGGCACTTATTTCACGGCGCCGCCGAAGCCGGCGTGAGCGCATGTCGGGCTTTACCAATCTCGGCGATCTCATCCGGCGCGATCGCGACTTGAGCAAAATTGCGATCGTCGATCTCGGCGACGAACACGGCCCGCGGGAGTTCACGTTCGCCCAGCTCGACTCGATGGCGAACGGCGTTGCCCGCGCGCTGGTGAAGCGCGGGCTAAAGCGCGGCGACAGAATCGCGCTGCTTGCCGCCAACCGCGCCGAATATATCGCCGCCTATTACGGCATCATGCGCGCAGGCTTCGTCGCCGTGCCGGTGAATTTCAAATTCCCGCGCGACACCATTCATTTCATCATCCGCGATGCCGGCGCAAAGCTCGTATTCTGCGACGCCCCGCGTGCGGCGGACTGCCCCGCCGATATTGCGAGCGTGACATTCGGTGCGGCGTTCGACGCCTTTCTCGATCCCGGCCCGTTCGACGCCGTGATCCCGGCGCAGAACGAGCCGGCGATGTTCCTCTACACCTCCGGATCGACCGGCACGCCGAAGGGCGTCGTGCTCTCGCACCAGAGCCACATCTGGGTGGTGGAAACGCGGCTGGCGCCGGGGCTCGATCGCCATCGCTATCTGATCGCCGCGCCGCTCTACCACATGAATGCGCTGGCGCTGGCAAAGCTCGCCTGCGCGGCGCATGCCACCATCGTGCTGCTGCCGCAATTTTCCGCGCCCGCCTATATCGCGGCGATCGGGCGCTACCGTTGCGCCTGGCTCACCGCGGTGCCGCCGATGATCGCGATGATGTTGCGCGAAACGGCGTTGCTCCAAGCGACTGACCTGTCCAGCGTCGAATTCGTGCGCATGGGTTCGGCACCGGTGAGTGCTAGCCTGATGGCGGCGTTGCACGACGCGCTGCCGCGCGCTTCGGTGACCAATGCCTACGGCACCACCGAAGCCGGCCCGGTGGTGTTCGGGCCGCATCCCAACGGGCTGCCGCAGCCCGAGCTTTCGGTCGGCTATCCGCATCCTTTAGTTTCGCTGCGCCTCGTCGACGGCGATAACCGCAACGCCGAACAAGGCGTGCTCGAAATGAAATGCCCAGCCTTGATGCTCGGCTATCACAATCGCCCCAACGTCGCGCCGCCGCTCACTCCGGACGGCTTTTACATCACCGGCGACGTGTTCCGCCGCGACGCCGATCGCTTCCATTATTTCGTCGGCCGTACCGACGACATGTTCGTCTCCGGCGGCGAAAACATATATCCGGCCGACGTCGAGCGCATGCTGGAGCGCCATCCCGACATCGCGCAAGCCGCGGTGGTGCCGATCGACGACGACATCAAGGGCCAAAAGCCGGTCGCCTTCGTCATCAAAAAACCCGGCCGCGCGCTCGACGCCGAGGCGGTTAAGCGTTTCGCCTTGGCCAACGCGCCGGCCTATCAGCACCCGCGCTTCGTCTGGTTCGTCGAAGAGCTGCCGCTCGCCTCGACCAACAAACTCGACCGCGCGGCGTTGCACGCTATGGCGGAAGAGAGAATGGCGGCGGAGCGCAACTAAGACAGACGTTCGCAAGCGCGCTCGCTGCGTCCCTTCTCCCCGGAGGGGAGAAGGACAGGATGAGGGGGTTCGGACGTTAGAGAAAATTCTGAAGCGTCCGAGCCCCCTCACCCCAACCCTCTCCCCTCTGGGGAGAGGGAGTTCGCTGAGCGCGTGTCTCGCTAACGTACTTCCGCGGCCGGCGGCGCATTCACCGTCTTGCCCGGCCATTTGCACAGGTCGGCGATGATGCACTTTTCGCACAATGGCCGGCGGGCGACGCAGGTGTAGCGGCCGTGCAGGATCAGCCAGTGATGGGCGTGCAGCCGGTAACGCTCGGGCACGACTTCCATCAGCTTCAGCTCGACGTCGAGCGGCGTCTTGCCTACCGCCAGCCCGGTGCGGTTGCCGACGCGAAATATATGCGTGTCCACCGCGATGGTCGGCTCGCCGAAGGCGATGTTGAGCACCACGTTCGCGGTCTTGCGGCCCACGCCGGGCAAGGCTTCCAGTGCCTCGCGATCATGCGGGACCTTGCCGCCGTGTTTCTCGATGAGCTGGCGCGACAGCCCGATCACATTCTTCGCCTTTGTGCGAAAAAGGCCGATGGTCTTGATCAGATCGCGCACCTTGGCTTCGCCGAGCTTTGCCATTTGCTCCGGCGTATCGGCGAGCGCGAACAAAGCCGGCGTCGCCTTGTTGACGCCGGCGTCGGTTGCCTGCGCCGACAGCACGACGGCGACCAGAAGCGTGAACGGATTGATGTGCTGCAGTTCCCCGCGCGGCGCCGGGTTGGCGGCGGCGAAACGGCGGAACGCTTCTTCGATCTCGGCTTTGGTCCATTGCGGCAGTTCGCCGTGGGCGGCCTTTACGTCGGCCTTCACTTGCGCCTTGCGGCCCTTGAGCCGCGCCGCGTTGCCTTTGCGGGCGGCCTTCAATCTTCGCTGAGACTTCTTTTGCTTGGGTGTTTTGCGCGCCATCTTGCCGGTATAATAGCCGCCATGGCTGACGACACCAGCGACCTGCCGCCCGAGCCGGCGATCTTCTCCGCGATCATCACGCCGCATCGCTCGTTGAGCTCGACAGGCTTTCTGATTTTCATGCTGTGCATTGGCGGCATCAGCTTCGCGGCCGGCATCATGTTCCTGATGCTTGGCGCCTGGCCGGTGTTCGGCTTTTTCGGCCTCGACGTGCTGCTGGTCTATTGGGCGTTCCGCGCCAATTATCGCTCGGCCCGGGCCTATGAAGAGGTGACGGTGACCGCCACGGACCTCACCGTGCGAAAGATCAGCCAGCGCGGCGAAGTGCGCGAATGGACGCTCAATCCGGTATGGGTGCGGCTCGACCGCATCGTGCACGAGGAATTCGGCATCGAGCGATTGTTCCTGGTGTCGCACGGCCGTCGCCTGTCGATCGCCAACTTTTTGGGCGCCGACGAGAAGAAAAGTTTCGCCACCGCGCTGTCGGCGGCGTTGGGCGAGGCGAGGCGCGGGCCGACGCGCACTGTCATCTAACCTCCCCCTGAAGGGGGAGGAAAGGAACCCAGAAACCGGGTGGTTTGAGCGATGATCACGTCCTAGATCAGGAGCAACCAATGGAGACATCCATGTTGTCACCCGATCGCATCCAAAACCCGATGCCGCTGGCCGCGGCCGCCGCCGATTACGACGTGGTGCGCCGCGCCATCGGCCATATCCGCGGCCATTGGCGCGAGCAGCCCGAGATCGACACCATCGCGGAAGCCGCCGGCGTCACGCCGACGGAACTGCATCACCTGTTCCGCCGCTGGGCCGGGCTGACGCCGAAGGCGTTCCTGCAGGCGCTCACGCTGGACGGCGCGCGGCAATTGCTACGCGATTCCGCGAGTGTGCTCGACGCGACTTATGAGGTCGGGCTGTCCGGCCCCGGCCGGTTGCATGACTTGTTCGTGACCCATGAGGCGATGTCGCCCGGCGAATGGAAAACGGGCGGCGCAGGCTTGACGGTTTTTTTCGGCTTTCATCCCTCGCCGTTCGGCAGCGCGTTGGTCATGGCGACGCAGCGCGGCCTTGCCGGCCTCGCCTTCGCCGATCCCGGCGAGGAGCGCGCCGCGCTCGCCGACATGAAAAGCCGCTGGCCGCGCGCCGCCTATGTCGAGGACAGCGCCCGCACCGCGGCCGTCGCCAAGCGCATTTTCGATCCCACGCAATGGCAGGCGGATAAGCCGCTGCGCGTGGTACTGATCGGCACCGATTGGGAAGTGCGCGTGTGGGAGACACTGCTGCAAATCCCCATGGGCCGCCTCACCACCTATTCGGATATCGCCAGCAAGATCCATAAGCCGGCTGCCGCCCGCGCCGTCGGCGCCGCCGTCGGCAAGAACCCGGTGTCGTTCGTGGTGCCGTGTCATCGCGTCGTCGGCAAGTCGGGCGATCTCACCGGTTATCACTGGGGCATCACCCGCAAGCGCGCCATGCTCGGTTGGGAGGCCGGGCAGGTTGGGGCTGCGGCGTAGTGCCGACGCGCATTCTTTCTCATCGTCACCCCCGGGCTTGACCCGGGGGTCCATGCTGAATCGCCGCGTGCGCGGAGCTGCCCCATGGATTGCCGGGTCAAGCCCGGCAATAACGATACCGCGCTGATTGACGCTACCGCCACAATCCGCAATACCCGGCCTTCAACGCGAAGGGTCAAGGACATGCAGCGGCGGCGGCCGGTGATGCTGGTGATACTCGACGGCTGGGGTTGGCGCGACGATCCCGCCGACAATGCCATCCGCCAGGCCAAGACGCCGACTTTTGACCGGCTGTGGCGGGACGGACCGCATGGCTTCCTGCGCACCTCAGGCTCGGACGTCGGCCTGCCCGACGGCCAGATGGGCAATTCCGAAGTCGGCCATCTCAATATCGGCGCGGGCCGGGTCGTCATGCAGGATCTGCCGCGCATCGGCGGAGCAATCGCCAGCGGCGAGATCAAGCGCGCGCCGGCGCTGGTTGATTTTATCGCAAAGCTCAAAAACAGCGGCGGCACCTGTCATCTCATCGGCCTGGTTTCGCCCGGCGGCGTGCATTCGCATCAGGATCACGCCGCGGCGCTGGCAAAAATTCTCACCGATGCCGGCGTGCCGACGCTCCTTCACGCGTTCACCGACGGCCGCGATACACCGCCGCAATCGGCGGGCGAAGACATCAAGCGCCTCATCGCCGCGCTGCCGAAATCCGTTGCCATCGCCACCGTGTGCGGCCGCTACTACGCCATGGATCGCGACAAGCGCTGGGAGCGCGTGGCGAAAGCCTACAACGCCATCGTCGAAGCCGAAGGGCCGCGCTTTCCTGACGCGCCGGCCGCCGTCGCCGACGCCTATGCCAACAAAAAGTTCGACGAGTTCATCATTCCGGCGGTGGTCGGCGACTATCGCGGCATGAAGGACGGCGATGGCGTGCTGTGCTTCAACTTCCGCGCCGACCGGGTGCGGGAAATTTTGGGCGCCATGCTTGAGCCCGAATTCTCCGGTTTTCCGCGTCAGCGTTTCGTTCGTTTCGCCGCAGCCGTCGGCATGACGCAGTACTCGGACGAGCTCGACAAATTCATGCAGACGATTTTTCCGCCGCAACCGCTCACCCACATCCTCGGCGAGGTCGTGGCGGACGCCGGCCGCACCCAATTGCGCATGGCGGAGACCGAGAAATATGCGCACGTCACTTATTTTCTCAATGGCGGCCGCGAGGAGCCCTATCGCGGCGAGGAGCGCATCATGGTGCCCTCACCAAAAGTCGCGACCTACGATTTGCAGCCGGAAATGTCGGCGCCGGAACTGACCGACAAGGCGGTCGCGGCGATCGCTTCCGGCAAATACGATTTGATCGTTCTCAACTACGCCAATCCCGACATGGTCGGCCACACCGGCATCCTGCCGGCGGCGATCAAGGCGGTGGAGACGGTCGACGCGGGTTTGGGCCGCATCGCCGACGCCATCCAAAAAGCCGGCGGCGCGCTCCTTGTCACCGCCGACCACGGCAATTGCGAGATGATGCGCGACCCGCAAACCGGCGGCCCGCACACCGCGCACACCACCAACCCGGTGCCGCTGCTGCTGCTCGGGGCGCGCAACCGAGCGCTCAACGGCGAAGGCCGCCTCGCCGACATCGCGCCGACCTTGTTGGAGCTGATGGAATTGCCGAAGCCGAAGGAAATGACCGGCCACTCGCTGCTGCGCGCCGATTGAGCGGCCGCTTTGCCGCAGCCACGACAACCCGCAGTCGATTGCGATTGCGGCGAAACTGGCTAAACAACCATCCAAAGATAATGACAGGGAGGACGTAATGAGCTTTTCGTGCAGGCAATGGCAGGCAGGTCCGGTGGCGGCCGCTGGCGCGCTTGTGGTGGCGCTGGCGGTTGGGCCGGCGCAGGCGCAGGACAAGATCTTCACCATGAAGATCACGACGCCGACGCTCAATGCGGCGCTCGATCTCTATGCCAAAGCCTACGGCGCCGCCGTCGAGAAGGATTCCGGCGGCCGCATCAAGGTCGAGGTTTATCCAGCGAGCCAGCTCGGCGCGATCCCGCGGCAGATCGAAGGCACGCAGTTCGGCGCCATCCAGTGCGCCGTCATCCCGCCGGAGTTCTTCGTCGGCGTCGACGAGCGTTTCGAGGTGCTGGCGGCGCCGGGCCTGGTGACCTCTGCTGCCCAGGGCCATCGCGTTGCCGCCGATCCGGCGGTGCAGAAGTTCTACCTCGCGCTCGGCGCCGAGAAAGGGCTGCACGGCGTCGCCGTCGCCTATGGCGAACCGGCGGAGGTGATCGCCAAGAACGCGATCCGCCATCTGGCCGATTTCAAAGGCAAGAAAATCCGGATTTTTGCCTCCGAGTTCCAGTCGGCGGCGTTCAAGCGGCTCGGCACGACGCCGGTCGCCATGTCGCCCGGGGACGTGATGACGGCGCTCCAGCAAGGCTCGCTCGACGCCTCGGTCGCCGGCGTCGAGCTGCTCAGCGGCCTGCACTTCTATGACGCCGCCAAATACATCACCATGACGAACCACGCCGCGATCTTCTATCTCGTCGAGCTCAGCAAGAAATGGTTCGATACGCTTCCTCCCGATCTGCAGCAGATCGTCGAGAAAGACGCCGCCAGCACCGTCACGAGCTTCCAACAGCGCGCCATCGAGATCGACAATGCCGCGGTGAAGACCTGGACCGACGCCGGCGGCGAATTGATCAGCTTGCCGGCCGACGAGCAGGCGGACTTGCTGAAGACGCTGTCCGGCGTCGGCGCCGATGTTTCGAAGGAGAAACCGGCGCTGGCCGAGGCCTACAAGATCGTCAGCGACGCCGCGCAGCGCAGTCAGTAGGCGCGCGGTTCAAGCATTTGTAAGCTGCGTCGCAGCCACCATTCCTTAAATCGCACGGTCAACGGAGAGCGCAGAGAGAATTTGAAGTCAAGGATTGCCTTCGGCAACCGCCGGAGGCGGCGGCCCTTTGGGCCGTCCTTGACTTCAAATTCTCTCTGCGCTGCGGTCAACCGTGCGATTTAAGGAAGAATCCGCCATTGCTGGCGCCCAAATTGCACTGAACCGGGACGCTGTTTCCCTAGCGATCGAAGTACAATAGAATCCCCAGGAAACACCGCGATCGCGTCAGCGAGGACATCATGGCGAAATATCTGCTCGTAAGCTTCAAGACCTGCCCGTGGGTACAGCGCGCCGCGATCGTGCTGCGCGAGAAGAACATCCCGTTCGAGTTCCGTCACATCGAGCCGGACAATCGTCCCGACTGGTTCCTCGCCATTTCGCCGCACAAGAAAGTGCCGGTGCTGCGCGTCGACGACACGGTGTCGCTGTTCGAGTCGAATGCGATCGCCGAATATCTCGATGAGACGACCGTGCCGCGGCTGCATCCCGACGATCCGGTGCTGCGCGCCATCAACCGCGCCTGGACCGATTATGTGCCGACCTTTGCCAGCGCGGTGACGGCGACCGGCTATGCCGAGGACGAGGCCGCCTACAAGGCCGCGGCCGAGAAAATCCCGCTGCCGTTCGAGCGGCTCGAACGGGCGCTGGAGAAGCAAGGCGCCGGGCCGTTCTTCAACGGCGCCAAATATTCGCTGGTCGACGCCGCCTATGCGCCGTTCCTGCAGCGCTATGTGTTCCTCGATCGCGTCAGGCCGCTCGGTACAATCGAGAAATTCCCGCGGCTCAAGGCCTGGAGCGACGCGCTCATGGCGCGGCCCTCGACCCATTCCTTCCCCGAAGTCGAATTCGAAGCGCTCTACCGGGCCAACCTGAAGCGCCGCAAGGTGTGGGCGTCGCAATTCATCGCCGACCCGGCGATCGCGGCGGAGTAGCGGGGCGCTGTCATCATCCGTCGTCTTTGACGTCGGCTCGGTCGGCGTTCGTTTTCTTGTTGCTATTTTTTCTCTTGGTCGTCCGACTGCCGCCGTTTTTCTGCATCATCAAGCAGGCGCTGCAGTATGACGCGCTGGTTCTCGTCGGTCGCCTTCGCAAGCAACTCGGTAAAGTATTCCACGTCGCGTTGAGCAGTGATTTTATCGACCATGGCCTGCACTCGAATGAGCCGCCGCCCCGGCAATTCCCGCGGATTTAACGCGCAAAAGCGGATTTAGTCCAGGCAGCCCCGGAAGGCGGCGGAATGCGCTTCGCTGTTCCGCCCTACGTGCTCGCGCAAGACTATGATCAATTGAATCGGATCATCGGAATCATGCTCTAAAGATTCGCACTCATGCTTTGCGCTGCGAAATCAAGAGCCGGCTCCGTTCCTCCGCATATTCCCATGCCGAGAACCGGACCGGTTCGTCATCCGCATTTACGCATACAATGAAAGGGTCGTCGCCGAAGCCGGTATAGGCGTCATACAGCTCGGACGCAGTCATTCCTGGCTGCATGAAATCATTCAGATTCGAATCGACAATGCGTTTGCACGCCGAAATTGCCTTCCTCGGCGGTCAGGAAAACACCGTGCTCGTAGCGTTTATCCTGGTCCATGTAATCGAAGTTATCATCGACCAAGACCTTGTAGCGTGACACGGCGTCCTCCTACCCGGCTCGGTTTATTTGCCAACGTCAATGTTCAAGCGCGACACCATTTGGACGTTCGGCCTCGCAGCCTCTTACAGCGAATGAACGTCGCCACAGGCGCCTACTGGATGCCCGCTTTCGCGGGTATGACAGTGCGCGCCGCGATTATCGCGAAGCCCCGCCCTTCATGAGCTTGCGCGCCATAAGGCCGGCGGCGACGAAACATAGCGTGCCGGCCGCGGCGAGGATGAACGGCAGCGTCAGGTCTGAATTTTCGTCCGGGCCGGAAATTTCATGGGCGCCGAGCAGGCCCGCGAAGCCCAAGGCAATGAGCACGTATATTGTGACGAGGCGCAGCTTGTTGTTGGCGGCTTGCGGCGGCATGGCGCGTTCTCACTTATCGCCAAGCCCCAGCACGTCGGCCATCGAATAAAGCCCGGGCTTCTTGCCGCGCGCCCACAGCGCCGCGTGCAGCGCGCCGCGGGCGAAGATCAAACGGTCCTCGGCGCGGTGGGTGAGCTCGACGCGCTCGGCGGGGCCGGCGAAGATCACGCTGTGCTCGCCGACCACGGTGCCGCCGCGCAGCGACGCGAAGCCGATGTCGCCCGGCTTGCGCGCGCCGGTCATGCCGTCGCGGCCGCGCTCGGAGTGCTTGGCCAGATCGATGCCACGGCCTTCGGCTGCGGCGCGGCCGAGCATCAGCGCGGTGCCCGACGGCGCGTCGATCTTCTTGTTGTGATGCATCTCGAAAATTTCGATGTCGTAGTCGTCGTTGAGCGTCGCCGCCACGCGCTTGACCAGCGCCGCCAGCAGATTGACGCCGAGACTCATGTTGCCGGATTTTACGATGGTCGCGCGCTTGCCCGCTTGCGCGATCGCCGCTTCCTCTTCGGCCGAATGGCCGGTGGTGCCGATGACGTGCACGAGGCCGGCAGCGGCGGTCAGTTCGGCAAAGGCAAGCGTCGCTGCGGGAATGGTGAACTCGATCACGCCGTCGGCAGCTTTCAGGAGCGGCGCGACATCGCTCGTCACCTTGATGCCGTTTTGCCCAAGTCCGGCCAGTTCGCCGGCATCGCGACCGATCACGGCGGAGCCTGGCGCATCGACGGCGCCGGCCAGCGCCAAACCCTTGGTCGCAGCAATGGCATGGATCAGCGTGCGCCCCATGCGCCCGCCGGCTCCCGCAATCACCACCCGCATGTCGGCCATGGTTTTCGTCTCCGGTTGGGGCGGGTATAGCGTTTTTTCCTCCCCCTGAAAGGGGGAGGGTCGGATTTCAAAACTTCGGGCCGTCGTAGCCTTCGACGATGACCAAGTCGAACTCGGCTTTGCCGTCGCGCAGCTTTTTTGCCGCCTGGTAGCCGGGCGAGCGATAGCAGGCGAGCGCCGCGTCGTAGCTGGGAAATTCCAGCACCACGGTGCGGCTGCGTGATTTGCCCTCTGGGCTTTCCTGCTTGCCGCCGCGCACCAGGTAGCGCGCGCCGGATTCGCCGAACGGCGCCTGATCGGCCACCATGTAGGGCTTGTAGCCCTCGGCATCGGTCACATCGACATGGCCGATCCAGTAGCCTTTATTAGCCGCGGCGGCGGGCGGCGCGCCCGAATGTGGAGGCTGCGGACCATCGTAACCTTCGACAATGAGAAAATCGATTTGCGAATGCGGCAGGCGCAGCGGCCGCGCGCGCTGGTATTCGTCGGAGCGGTAGCAGGCGAGCGCGGTGGCGTAATCGGGAAATTCGCGCAGCACGTTGCGTGAGCGGGCGCAGCCTTCGACCACTTCCGATTTACCGCCGCGCACCAGCGCATTGCCGCGATACTTTTCATGGGCCTGCGGCGTTGCCGCCATGTAGGCCTTGTAGCCTTCCGGGTTGCTCACATCGATCTGCGGAATCCAATAGCCCTTGGGCATGGCGCGCTCCGTCAAACGGCGGCGAACAATTACGGCTGCGGGCCGTCGTAGCCTTCGATGATGACGATGTCGGCAATCGCATTGGGCTGCCGCACCTTGATGTTGGCCTGATATTCGGGCGAGCGATAGCAGGCCAACGCCGCCGCATAATCGGGAAATTCAATGACGACGTTGCGCGAGCGGCTTGCGCCTTCCGGATTTTCGAATTTGCCGCCACGCACCACGAAGCGCCCGCCGAATTTCTTGAAGATCGGGGGTTGGCCGCGGCATAGGCCTTGTAGCCATCATCGTTGTGCACGTCGACGTGGGCGATCCAGTAACCTTTGGCCATGTGTCATCTCCCTTGTTAGCTTTTTGCGAGTGCGATCTCCGCGACGATCGCTTGCGCCGCGGCTTTGGGATCGGGCGCGGCCAGGATCGGCCGGCCGACCACGAGATAATCGGCGCCGGCGGCGATCGCCTTAGCCGGCGTCATGATGCGTTTCTGGTCGCCGGCCGCGGCGCCGGCCGGCCGGATGCCCGGCGTCACCAGCGCCATTTTGGTGCCGACGATGGTGCGAATCTTTGCCGCCTCCTCGGCCGAGCAGACGACGCCGTCGACGCCGATGTCGCGCGCCTGCGCGGCGCGCTCGGCGACCAGCTCCGGCACGGTGAAGTCGTAGCCGGCGGCGGCGAGATCGGCGTCGTCATAGGACGTCAGCACGGTGACGGCGAGAATGCGCAAATTCCCCTCGCGCGCTTCGACCGCGGCTTTCATGGTCTGCGGATAGGCGTGCACGGTAAGGAAGCTCGCGCCGGTCTTCGCCACGCTCTTGACGCCCTGCTCGACCGTGTTGCCGATGTCGTGCAGCTTCAGATCGAGAAAGACGCGCTTGCCGGAGTCAATCAAAGTAGCCACATAACCAAGCCCGCCGGCATAAGCGAGCTGGTAGCCTATCTTGTAGAACGACACCGCGTCGCCGAGCTTTGCCACCATGGCCTGCGCCGCTTCGACCGACGAGACATCGAGCGCCACGATCAAGCGGTCGCGCGGTTCAAGCTGCATCGATCGATCCCCTGTCACGCCAGCACGCCCGCCAGCTCGACCAGCCGGCGCACCGCCGCTTTGAGAGCGGCGGCCAAAACTTCATCCTTCAGATTGTCCATGTCGTCAAACGCCTGATCGGCGCGCGGCACCGCAATCTGCTCCGGGCTCACCAAGGCGCCGCAGCCGAGCTCGAGGATTTGCCGCAGCGCCATCAGCGAACGCATGCCGCCGCCGGAGCCGCCCGACGCCGCGCCGATGGCGAAGACGCGGCCCTTGAAAGCCGTGTAGTTCGCCTCGCCGCGGTCGCGCCCGCGCGACATCCAATCGATGGTGTTTTTCAACAGCGGAGTCACCGACGCGCTGTATTCCGGGCTGGTGATGAAAACGCCCTGGTGCGCCATCACCATGCGCTTGAGCTGCACCGCCGCGGCAGGCAGTCCGGAATCCGTGACGAGATCGGCATCGAACAGCGGCAGCGGATAATCCGCAAGCGAGATGCGCGTCACCTCGGCCTCGGCCAGCGCCAATTCTTTGGTCGCGAGCGCGGCAAGCCGCGCATTGTGCGAGCCGGTGCGCAGCGAGCCGGGGATGACGAGAATCTTCGGAGCAGACATGACGGCCGGAGTTGGGACGACGGAGGACGGACGACGGAGGACAGATTAGCAATGTTCCGTCGTCTGTCGTCCGCCTTCCGCCGTCAGGCTTTCCGATACACCCACACCCGCGCCGGTGGGATGTTCATCCAGATCCGTTCGGATGCTTCGGCCGTAAAACCGCCGAGCCGCTTCGGCAGCGGCGAGGCGACCGAATAGGTGAACTGAACAAACGGCGCGCCGGGCACCATCAGGTCGAAGGCGTCGCGAATGAGCCGCCAGCGTTCCCGGATCGGCTTGGTCACCAACGGCAGGCCCGAGACCACGGCCGAGGCCGGTTGAATGAGCAGCGTTTCGAGCAAGCGACGCAGGCTATAGGCGTCGCCCTGCACCAGGGTGGCTTCGGGATAGCGCTTCTGTAACAGCCGGCAGAACGCCGGATTGAATTCGACCAGCACTAGGCGCGCCGGATCGACGCCGGCTTCGACCAAAGCCTCGGTGACCGGGCCAGTGCCCGGCCCGAGCTCGACCACCGGCCCGGAACTGTTCGGATCGACGTAGCGCGCCATGGTGCGGGCGAGATTTTTTCCCGACGGCGTCACCGCGCCGGTGCTCAATGGCCGTTCGATCCAGGAGCGGATGAAGCGCACCTCGTCGTCGAGCCGGATGCCCCGCTTGAGCTCGAATTGCTTGATCTGCGCTTCGATCTTCTTGCCGATGCCATCGCGCTTCTGCTCGAAGCGCCGGATCTGGCGTCCGATCTTGCGCTCGATGATCGTCTTCTTGAGCTCGAAGAGGCGAATGTGCCGTCCGATCTGTTTTTCAAACTTTTGCAGCGCCGGCAGAGCCATGGCATCCCACACGACAAAATCCTGATATTTTTAAAACATCCGGGCGTCAAAGACCAGCGGCCCGGCCGCCCTCGCCGGAACCGGCAAAAGGCTCACTCGGAATTCGCCCGCGAGCCCAGCCCATCGATGAAGTCCTTGACCTTGCCGAGGAATCCCGTGGATTCCGGCTGCGTCGAGGACGACGACAGTTTGTCGAACTCCGCCAGCAGCTCGCGCTGCTTCTTGGTCAGGTTTTGCGGGGTTTCGACCAGGATCTGCACGTACATGTCGCCGCTTTGCCGGGCGCGCAGCACCGGCATGCCCTTGCCGGAAAGCCGGAAGCGCTGGCCGGATTGCGTACCGCCGGGGACCTTCACCCGGGTCTTACCGCCGTCGATGGTCGGCACTTCGAACTCGCCGCCCATCGCCGCCGTCACCATGGACACCGGCACCCGGCAATGCAGGTCGGCGCCTTCGCGCTGGAAGAATGGGTGGGAGCCGATCGACAGGAAGATATAGAGATCGCCTGGCGGGCCGCCGCGCACGCCGGCTTCGCCTTCGCTGGCGAGGCGAATGCGGGTGCCGTCTTCGACGCCGGCCGGGATGTTGACCGACAAGGTCCGCTCGCGCGTGACCCGGCCGGAGCCTGAGCACGACGCGCATGGGCTGTCGATCGATTGGCCGCGGCCCTGGCAATTCGGGCAGGTTCGCTCGAGAGTGAAGAAGCCCTGGGCGTGGCGGACTTTGCCTTGGCCGCCGCACATCTGGCAGGTTTTTGGCTTGGTGCCGGCCTTGGCGCCGGAGCCGGAGCAGGCCTCGCAGGTCACCGAGGTCGGGATGCGGATTTGCGCCGCCTTGCCGGCGTAGGCCTCCTGCAGCGAGATTTCCATGTTGTAGCGCAGGTCGGCGCCGCGCTCGCGGCCCGAGCCGCGGCCGCGGCGGCCGCCGCCCATGCCGAACAGGTCATCGAAAATATCGGAAAACGTGGTGGCGAATTCGGCGCCAAACCCCGCCGCCGCGCCGCCGCCCATGCCGTGCTCGAACGCGGCATGGCCGTAACGGTCATAGGCCGCGCGTTTGTCCGGGTCTTTCAAGACCTCGTAGGCTTCGTTGATCTCCTTGAAGCGATGCTCGGCGTTCTGGTCGCCCGGATTGCGGTCCGGGTGGCACTGCATCGCCTGCTTGCGGAAAGCGGCTTTGATGTCACCGTCGCTTGCGGTGCGCTCGACTGAGAGCGACTCGTAATAGCAGCGCTTGGCCATCATTGCGTCCCTGATGATGTCCAATCATCTTTCCGCAAAAGATCAGTTAAAAAAAATACGCACCCCCGTCTTGCGGGCGGGGGTGCGGGTTTACAGGCTCGTCGCAGCATCGAACGACCCGGTGCGATCAAGCCGATTTCTTGTTCTTCTTGTCGTCGTCGACTTCGGTGAACTCGGCGTCGACCACATCGTCCTTCTTGGCTTCGGCACCGCCGCCGGCTTCGCCACCGCCACCGGGCTGTTGCTCGGCTTGCTTGTACATTGCCTCGCCAAGCTTCATCGAGGCTTGCGCCAGCGCGTTGGCTTTGGTCGTGATGGCGTCCGCGTCGGTGCCCTTCAAGGCTTCCTTGAGGTCGGCCAAGGCGGTCTCGATGGCGCGCCGGTCAGCCTCGCCGACTTTTGCGCCATGCTCGGCCAACGTCTTCTCGGTCGAATGAACCAGCGCCTCGGCATGGTTCTTGGCTTCGACCTCGGCCTTGCGTTTCTTGTCGTCCTCGGCGTGAGCCGCAGCGTCCTTCACCATCTTGTCGATATCGGCCTCGCTCAAGCCACCCGACGCCTGGATGCGGATCTGCTGCTCTTTGCCGGTGCCCTTATCCTTGGCCGAGACGTTTACGATGCCGTTGGCGTCGATGTCGAACGTGACTTCGATCTGCGGCACGCCGCGCGGCGCCGACGGAATGCCGATGAGATCGAACTGGCCGAGAATCTTGTTGTCGGCCGCCATCTCGCGCTCGCCCTGGAACACGCGGATCGTCACCGCGGTCTGGCCGTCTTCGGCCGTGGAGAACGTCTGGCTCTTCTTGGTCGGGATCGTGGTGTTGCGGTCGATCAGCCGAGTGAACACGCCGCCCAGCGTCTCGATGCCGAGCGACAGCGGTGTCACGTCGAGCAATAGCACGTCCTTGACGTCGCCTTGCAGCACGCCGGCCTGGATCGCGGCGCCGACCGCGACGACTTCGTCGGGATTGACGCCCTTATGCGGCTCCTTGCCGAACAACTGCTTCACCACCTCTTGCACTTTCGGCATGCGGGTCATGCCGCCGACCAGGACCACCTCGTTGATCTCGGCCGCGCTGAGGCCGGCGTCCTTGATCGCCTGCCGGCAAGGCTCGATCGTCTTCTGCACCAGGTCATCGACCAGCGCCTCGAACTTGGCGCGGGTGAGCTTCATGGTCAGATGCTTCGGTCCCGAGGCGTCCGCCGTGATGAACGGCAGGTTGATCTCGGTCTGGGTCGTGGCCGACAGCTCGATCTTGGCTTTTTCCGCAGACTCCTTGAGCCGCTGCAAAGCGAGCTTGTCGCGGCGCAGGTCAATACCCTGCTCTTTCTGGAATTCGTCGGCCAGATAGTTGACCAGCCGCATGTCGAAATCTTCGCCGCCGAGGAAGGTGTCGCCGTTCGTCGACTTCACCTCGAACACGCCGTCGCCGATTTCGAGAATGGAAATATCGAAGGTGCCGCCGCCGAGGTCATAGACCGCGATGGTGCCCGTCTTGTTCTTGTCGAGGCCATAGGCCAGCGCCGCCGCCGTCGGCTCGTTGATGATGCGCAACACTTCGAGGCCGGCGATCTTGCCGGCGTCCTTGGTGGCCTGGCGCTGCGCGTCGTTGAAATAAGCCGGAACGGTGATGACCGCCTGCTCGACCTTGGCGCCCAGATAGGCTTCCGCGGTCTCCTTCATCTTCTGCAGGATGAATGCGGAAATCTGCGACGGCGAATAGCTTTTGCCCTCGATCTCGACCCAGGCGTCGCCGTTACTGGCGCGCGCGATCTTGTAGGGAACGAGCTTCTTGTCCTTCTCCACCATCGGGTCGTCGTAGCGACGGCCGATCAGACGTTTGACGGCGAAAATGGTGCGTTCGGGATTGGTGACTGCCTGGCGTTTTGCCGGCTGGCCGACGAGCCGTTCGCCCTCGTCGGTGAAAGCTACAATGGATGGCGTGGTGCGCATCCCTTCCGCGTTCTCGATGACCTTCGGCGTCTTGCCTTCCATTACGGCGACGCAGGAATTCGTAGTCCCGAGATCGATACCGATGACCTTGGCCATGGTCCTAAATCCTCTCTCTTGCGGCAGGTCAGGCAGGCCCGAATGGCGCCCTTGGTCCGACCCCCTTATTCAACTCTAAATCGCCCCGAGCGCCGTCCAAGACTTCAACCAAAGCCTGCGGCCTCAAACCGATTTCCCTTGGCTCATATAGGAGGGCGGTATCGGGCCGCAAGACAGCATAAGCATTTGGGTTATTGCGCGATCGACCCAGCCGCGGCGACGGCTGCCGCCGCGGATTGAGGGTCTCTTAACGGTGTCGCGCCGAGCCGCGAATTCACCCCACCGCGCTAGCCCGGCATTAAGAAAAGCCTGCCACGGATGATGCAGGCAAGGGGACAACGGGCCGAAGGCCAGCCGGAAACGGCGCCAAAGCGGCCGCCCGCAAGCGGGAAGACGTCATGGGAAGCAGTCATGTCGAGTGCGGCGCGGCGGCGGGCGAAATGCCCGGCCACGCGGACTCCGGCCATGACCCCGTTCGCCGGTTTTTTGCGGTTTTGCCGCGGCCGCTGCGCTTTCTCGGCGTCGGCGGCCTTGGCCTGATTACCGATCTCGCGGTCTTCACCCTCGTCATCGCCCAAACCCCCCACCCGTTGCTGGCGCGGCTTCTCTCTCTCGCCATCGCGACGCTGGTGACCTGGCGGCTCAATCGCGCGCTGACCTTCGACCACAGCGGCCGCCACTCCGCCGATGAAGCCATGCGCTACGCCGCCGTCGCCGCCTCGGCCCAGGCGGTCAGCTACGCCGTCTTCGCCGCCTTGATCGTCACCGTGCTTGCCGCGATGCCGCAGCTCGCCGTGATCATCGGCGCCGCCTGCGGCGCGCTGGTCTCCTATAGCGGCCAGGCGCTGTTCGCCTTCCGGCCGCGCACCTCGTCGCCCCGCCAACCGAACCCCCTCTGAAAAAAGCTGTACTGATGAGCGTCGATGCCGAAGTGTTCGTGATCGGTGCCGGGCCCGCCGGCCTCACTGCCGCCTATTGCCTGACCAAGGAGGCGCGCTCCGTCATCGTCATCGAGCGCGACCCAATTTATGTCGGTGGCATCAGCCGCACCGTCGAATACAAGGATTTCCTGTTCGACATCGGCGGCCACCGCTTCTTCTCCAAGTCGAAGGAGATCGTGGCGCTGTGGCAGGAAATCCTGCCCGACGATTTCATCGCCCGGCCGCGGCTGTCGCGCATCTATTACAACGGCAAGTTCTTCTCCTACCCGCTGAAAGCCTTCGAGGCGCTGCTCAAGCTCGGCGTCTTCACCTCGACCGTCTGCATGGCATCCTACGCCTACGCCAAGGTCTTCCCGGTCGCACCGGCGCGCACTTTCCACGAATGGGTGCGTAACCAGTTCGGCGAGCGGCTGTTCCAGATTTTCTTTAAGACCTACACCGAAAAAGTGTGGGGCATGTCGTGCGACGAGATTTCCGCCGATTGGGCGGCGCAGCGCATCAAGGGCCTCGATCTTTTGACCGCCGTCATCAACGGGCTCAAGCGCTCGCTGCATATCGGCCGCAAGCCCAAAGCCAACGGCGACACCGTCAAGAGCCTGATCGAAAGCTTCCAGTACCCGCGCAAAGGCCCGGGCATGATGTGGGACGCGGCGGCGCGCAAAATCAGGGTGCAGGGCGGCCGCCTGCTGATGGGGCGCGAATTGGTCTCGCTCGAATTCGACGATGCCGCCAATCTCTGGCGCATCGAGGTCGAAACCACGAAAGGCGAACGCGAGAGTTTTACCGCGCGCCATGTCGTCAGCTCGGCGCCGGTGCGGGAACTGGTGCCGCGCATCAAGCCGGTGCCGATCTCGCTGTTGCATGCCCGCGCGCTGCGCTATCGCGACTTCCTCACCGTGGCACTGATGGTGCGCAAGGCAGAGCTGTTCGACGACAACTGGATCTACATCCACGACCCGAGCGTAAAAGTCGGCCGGGTGCAGAATTACCGCTCCTGGTCGCCGGAGATGGTGCCCGCCGGCATGAGCTGCCTCGGGCTCGAATATTTCTGCTTCGAGGGCGACAATCTGTGGGACGCGTCCGACAGCGATCTCATCGCGCTCGCCAAAAAGGAAGTGGCGCACATCGGCCTCATCGCCGCCGAAGACGTGGTCGACGCCCGCGTGGTGCGCCAACCCAAAGCCTATCCTGTCTACGACGAAGAGTATCGTGACAACATCGCCGCCATCCGGCTCGACCTCGAGGGCAGCTATCCGACGCTGCACATGGTCGGCCGCAACGGCATGCACAAATACAACAACCAAGACCACGCGATGATGACGGCGATGCTCACCGCGAGGAATATTCTCGCCGGGCAACGGCTCTACGACGTGTGGAACGTCAACGAAGACGCCCAATATCACGAGGCGGGAGCCTCCGGCGCGCAGAGCGCGCTCGACAGCGTGCGGCTGGTTCCGGAGAAGGTAGCCGGCGAGCGCGCGGCCTAAGCCACGACCCGGCGCGGAAATCACACGGCGTCGCGGTCGGGCAGGGTGACGAAAATCAGCACGCCGAGCATCACCATGATGATGCGGAATGCGGCCTCCTGCCCGTTCCAGGTCTGAGATTGCCACATCGCAAAATATTCGCCCGCAACCACCAGGAAGCCGAAGAACCAGAGGCCAAAGCCGACCGTCAACCCGGCCACGGCCCAAATCTTGGCACAGTTGAAGCGCTCGGCCGGCGCCCTGAGCCGCGCCAGCAATGCCAGCGCGCCGGCCAACAGCAGGAGGCCGGTTAACCCCTCGACTGCGATGATCGCGGCGTAAGCGATGGTCCAAATACGCTCGTCGGTGATGGCGCGCCCCATCAATGTGTTATTGGGGACCGTCGTGTCCATGCTCAAGACGTGGCGCACGAATTCGTAGTTCGAATCGTAATCGACAATGTTGTCGTAAGCGACGATGAAGGCAAAAGCCGCGAGCGCGGCGATCATCGCGATCTTGGAAAGCCGCAACAACACCATGGGGCTCACCCGTTCAATCAGGCTGAATGCCGGCGGCCTTGATCTGCCTCGCCCAATTGCCGAGGTCGTCGCCGATGAATTGCACGAATTGCTCGGGCGTCTTGCGCATCAGCTGGAACGTGTTGGTCGCGAACAGAGTCCGCGCTTCCGGCGAGCCGAGGGCACCTTGCGTATCGGCCCTGATCTTATCGACCACCGGCCCGGGCAGACCGGCCGGTCCGAACAGTCCCCACCATCCGCCGGTCGAGAAACCCGGCACGCCCGACTCCGAAATGGTCGGCAGGTCCGGACGCGCTGCGATTCTTTCGGCGCCGGCGGCGGCGATGATCCGCAGCGCGCCGGCTTTGACATAGGCATCGACGCTGCTCATGTTGACAATCAGCACCGCGACTTCGCTGCGCAGCAACGCCGTGATCGCCGGTGTCGCCCCCTTGTATGGGACGTGCAATATCTGCGTGCCGGTGCGCAGCTTGAAGTCTTCCATGGCGACATGGGGGTAGGTGCCGTTGCCGAATGAGCCGTAATTGAGCTCGCCGGGCTTTGCCTTGGCGAGCGCGATGAGTTCCTGCACGGATTTTACCGGTAACGACGCCGGCACGACCATCACCGGCGTGATCTGGCCCAGCATCAGGATCGGCGTGAGGTCCTTTTGCGAGTCATAAGGCATCCGGCTGTGCAGATTCGGCGCCGCCGTGATAGCCGCGTTGCTGGCGACAAGCAGCATGTAGCCGTCGGCAGGCGCCTTCACGACCGCTTCGGTGCCGATCAATTCGTCGGCGCCGGGCCGATTTTCGATGATGACCGGCTGGCCCCACGACTGTGTCAGGGCCTGCCCGATGACGCGCGCCAACAGATCTGTGATGCCGCCCGGCGAGCTCGGCACGATGATGCGAACGGTGCGCGCCGGATACTGATCCTCGGCGTGCGCGGCAAACGACCACGCAGCGGCCACGCCACCGAGCGCGGCTATGAATTGCCGTCTGCCGACATGGATCACCATTCGAGCGCCCGCGGTGGAGTCGCGACCTTCGCCATCGGCGGACGATATCACGCCTCATATCGGCGGTCTGCGACGTGCGGCAAAACGACTGGCGGCCCGGCGAATGTTGGCCAACCGTCCGCACCGATCTCGATTTTACGAGTGCGCTCCCAGTCAGGCCGCGGCCGGCGCGGTATTTCCCGGCAGCGACTGAGCTTCGCGCCCGTCGCTCTGCTCCAGGCGCCTCAGCAGCCAGCAAGCGAACATGACCAACACGACCGGCGCCAGCGGAATCCAGATCGCGCCCGCGAACATCATCGTCACCGGCAGCGACCAGACCGCGAGCAACAGCCAATGGTCGCGCATGGTGTTGTCGGCGCGGTCGCGCAACAGCGCCACCACGAAGCCGAACATCACCATGTCGTAGTTGAGAATGTAGGGCGTGAACAGGAAGGTCGCGGTGACGAACAGCGCCAGCGAAAGGTTTGGATCGCGGCGTTTCCAATAGGTCCACACCACCGCGGCGACCGCGAACGCAGAGCCGGCGTATTGAATCGCCCAGGCAAGGCTTAAGGGCAGGTGGATGAGGCGCGCGCCGTAGAACAGCGACGACACCAGCGAGAACATCAAGCCGCCGGCGTACTCGGTCAGCCACATCTGCTGCGGCACGATCTTGTGCCAATAGTCGAGCCACACGTCCCAGCCGAACAGCATCGCGGTCGTGACAAACAACAACGCCACCGTCGCCGCGGCCGATGCGATCGTGACCCAGCGCCGATCGAGCAGCAGGATGATCGGCAGCAACAGCCCGAGCTGCGGCTTGATGGTGAGAATGCCGAACAGCACGCCGGCGAGCACCGGCCGGCGATCGAGGGCGAGCAGGCCGCCGATCAGCAACGCCGCGGTGTAAAAACCGTTCTGGCCGAAGAAGACGCACACCGCGACGCCGGGCGCGACCGCGAGGAACAACAGTCGCTCGCGCGGCAGCGCGCTCGAACACGCGAACAGGTAGAGCGCGATGCCGATCACGCACCAGGCGATATAGGCGAGCAGATACGGCATAAGCCCGAGCGGCCAGACGAACAGCACGATGTGCGGCGGATACGACCAGTAAGTCTCCGGGTACGTCGGGCCGAGCATGTCGCGCAGCGCCGCCGCATAGGTACGCACGTCGAACCACGGCCCCGGACCGCCCGAGAACATCGAGCGGCCGCCCATCCAGGTGTTGAGGAAGTCGCGGCCGATTGCGAAATTCGTGTCGTCGGCCCACGGCCTGTCGATCGGCGGCAGGCCGGCCATGGACAGAAAGGCGATCTGCAGCGCGACGAAGAACACCGCCGCGGCGATCATCCATTTGAAATAAAGATCCTCGACCGGCGTTCGGCCGGAAGGGGTGGCGCGCGTCACAATCCCGACGTACGGAGAGAACAAAGACATGCGCGCAACTGTGATGGCGAGCGGTAAAAATCCGATGAAAACGATCGTCGAGTCGGGGTTCCCGGCGCGGCATGGAGCCAGGCCGGCGGCAAGCGGCCTGCGGTTCCATCCGGGCTATCTCGATCGCGCCCAGCAGCAGGCGCTGATGGATGCGTTGCGCGGGATTTTTGCTGCGGCACCGCTGTTTACGCCACGCATGCCGCGCTCGGGCCGGCCGTTCACGGTGCGCATGTCGAATTGCGGGCCGCTCGGCTGGGTGTCCGACGAGCGCGGCTACCGCTATCAGCCGACCCACCCGGTCACCGGCCTGCCGTGGCCGCTGCTGCCGGCTATCCTGATAGCGGCGTGGAACGATCTGGCCGGTTATCCGTCGCCGCCGGAGGCGTGCTTGATCAATTTCTATGGCCCGACCGCCAAAATGGGCCTGCATCAGGATCGCGACGAACAGGATTTCGCCGCGCCGGTGGTCTCGCTGTCGCTCGGCGATTCCTGCCTGTTCCGGGTCGGCGGCTTAAAGCGCAGCGACCCGAGCCGCTCGGTCCGGCTCAGCTCCGGCGACGCGGTCGTGCTCGGCGGCGATACCAGGCTGGCATTTCACGGCGTCGACCGCATTGAGCCCGGCACATCGACCTTGCTCCCGGAGGGCGGACGGATCAATCTGACCATGCGTCGGGTAAGTCGCTTCAATCTCGATATCGCGGCCCCGGCCGGCTCCAGCACAGGGTCAGCATGACAAGCGGCAATAAACTGAACTCCGTCACGGCTGTTGTTGCCGCGGCCCTCGCCTGCCTTGTCTTGGCACCCCTCTTGGCGCCCGCGGCGCAGGCCGCCGATGCGATTTTCCCGGTCGGGTCCCGCGTCGGCCTGGTGCCGCCCGCCGGCATGGTGGTGAGCAAAAGCTTCCTGGGCTTCGAAGATGTCGCCAAGGACTCTGCCATGCTGATCGCGGCGCAACCGCCGGCGGCTTTTCCCGAAATCGAAAAGAGTCTCGCGGCCGACGAATTGAAGAAGAACGGCATCACCGTGGACAATCGCGAGGAGATGACGTTCGACTTCGGCAAAGGCACGTTGGTGGTCGGCAAGCAGACCGCCGACAAGACCCGTTATCGCAAGTGGCTGCTCAACGTGCAGACCAAAGATCTCACCGCGCTGGTCAACGTGCAGATCCCGGAACAGGAAACCGCCTATCCGGACGCGGCCGTGCGCGCGTCGCTGGCGACGCTGGCGGTGCGCGCGACCATACCGGATGCCGAGAAGCTCAGCCTTCTGCCGTTCACGCTCAGCGACCTCGCCGGCTTCCATATCGAAAACATTATTCCCGGCCGCGCCTTGATGTTGGTCGATACACCCGACGGCGTGCCGACCGACAATTTCGACGCCCGCATGTTTGTCGCCGCCTTTGACGGCGGCCCCACCGAGAACGACGACCACGCCCAATTTGCCCGCCTGACCTTCGGCCAGATCGTCGGCATCAAAGACGTCGAGATCACCATGTCCGAGCCGCTGCGCATCGGCGGCCAGTCGGGTTTTCAAACCACGGCGCAAGCCAAGGATATGAAGACCGGCGCGGACATCATGGTGGCGCAGTGGCTGCGCTTCGGCACCGGCGGCTTCATGCAGATGATCGGCATGGCCAAGACCGACGGCTGGCCGGCCGCGCTGACGCGGCTGCGCGCCGTCCGCGACGGCATCCAGCTAAAGTAAGCGCACGGCGGATTCCCAGGCCGGCGTGCCCCCGCAAGTGGAATCGCCCGTCGGCGCGGGTGAGCAGCGCGTGCGTGTTGGGTACCGCTGGGCCGGATGTCGAAATCGGCACCGAGTCGTTGAGCGAACAGGCTGAACGCCTTGACTGTGGCCTCGTTGTCACAGAGCACCGAAAAGCGATTGAAAAAGCGAATTCGGACTCGCGCGTAGCTGCGAACGCTGCGAAATTCACAAATAGGAATTGGAAATTGCTATTCGGGGAAGGGGAACGATCATGAAGCGCGTCATTGGCGGACTCGCGGTTGCAGCGCTGCTTGTGGGCACACCTTTAGGCGCCGCGAGTGCGGCCGACATGGCGCTCAAGGCCCCGCCTCCGCCGCTCCCGCCGGTCTATAGCTGGAGCGCCTGCTATATCGGCGCCAATACCGGAGGCGCGTGGGCCCGGAAGGACACTGTTTTTTCCACTATTGCCACCACTGTGGTCAATGAAGACGAAGGCCGGGCGACGCCCCGCGGCTGGGCCTACGGCGGACAGATCGGTTGCGACTACCAGGTGAATAGTTACCTGGTGCTCGGCATTCGTGGGATGTGGGATGGCGCCAATTTGACGGGCAGTAATTCGTGGCCCACCGTTCCCACCTTTTCCAACAACTACAAAATCGACTCATTCGGAACAGCAGTCGGCAAGGTGGGCATTCTGGTGAGCCCGGCCGTCGAACTCTACGGGTTGGCCGGTGCGGCCTGGATTCGCGATAGCCTGAATTTTACAAGCTCGATATTTGGGGAATTTGCGAACGGCGATCAAACACGGACCGGCTACGATGCCGGCGTCGGTCTGTCCTGGATGTTCGCACCGAAATGGGATCTCTGGGTCGAGTATGATCACATGGGCTTCGGGACCAAGAACATGGCCCTCTCGGGCGTAGGATTATTCACTGGTATTCCCTATACCGCCAATGTCACGCAGAGCGTGGACAAGGTCCTCTTCGGCATCGATTACCGGATCACTTGGGCCAGCGCGCCGGCTGCTGCGCCACTCATCACAAAATAATCCGATTAGTCTTTGCTGAAACTCGAAGCTCCGGCATTGTCCGGGGCTTTTTGTTTCGCCGCGTCGCGAATGTCAGCTGACGGTACATTCCGGCCGTGCTGCTCGCCTGCCGACGATTGAAGCGGGCAATGGACGCCGAACATCCAGGCGAATGATCTTTTCGCAATGCGTCATTTGACGGCGCCGTAGCGCCGCACCGGGTCAAAAGCGACTGGTCAGAGTCCGAGTCAGGACTCCTGCACCGCGGCCTTGTTGTCATTGCCGGACGCTGAATTCGGCGCCGGTTTCGGACCCCCTTTCGCCACCGCGACCAAAGCCGGCCGCAGCACGCGCTCGCCGATCATATAACCGGGCTGCATCACCTGTACGATGCTGCCGGCCGGCACCGACGGATCGGGGACCTCGAACATGGCTTGATGAACGTTGGGGTCGAACTTTTCGCCCTGCGGCGTGAACTGGCGGACGCCATTTTTTTCCAGCGCCTTGAGCAGCTCGCGCTCGGTCAATTCGACGCCGTCGACCAGCGCCTTCATGCCGGCATTGGCATGCGCCCGCGCCTCCGCCGGCACCGCGTCCAGCGCGCGGTGGATATTGTCGGCGACGCCGAGCACGTCGCGGGCAAACGAGGCCACGCCATAGAGCCGCGCATCGGTGACTTCGCGCTCGGTCCGCTTACGCAAATTCTCCATTTCGGCAAGCGTCCGCAGCAGCCGGTCTTTCATCTCGGCGTGCTCACGATCGAGCGCGGTGGACGGTTTGGAGTCGCCCGCTGCCGCATCCCCAGTCGCCGCAGCCGATGTCTCGGGCTGTCCGGCCGCCTCGTCCTCAGCGCGAGCAGTCTCTCCAGTCATGTCTCATCCCATAGCCTTGCTTGCCACGCATATCAGGGCGCATAGGGGAAAAATCAAGCGCCGGGCCGGGAACCACGCCGTGTGAGATGGCCCAGAAGGCCCAGAAAGCGGCCTTGATCGCTTGGACGGCACTCTGTTCGCGTTGACGATCTTGTCAAGGATCGTAGACCGCCGAAGGCGGCGGCGCTTTCGCGCCGTCCTTGACAAGATCGCCAACGCGAACAACCAGCATCCAAGCGATCAAGGCCGCCACCCGATCTGCAATAAGATATTGATACTAGAGAGTTTCCCAGCGAACGGACCCAAGGCCACCCCTCACCCCCCGAGCAGTTTGCTCACCACCTTGGCGGTGTAGTCCACCATGGGGATGACGCGGGCGTAATTGAGCCGCGTCGGGCCGATCACTCCGAGCACACCGACGATGCGGCCGGTGGCGTCGTGATAGGGCGCGACAATGGTCGAGGAACCGGACAGCGAGAACAGCTTGTTTTCCGAGCCGATGAAGATGCGGACCCCTTCGGCCTGCTCGGCGCGGCCCAAGAGATCGATTACCTCGCGGCGGGTTTCCAGATCGTCGAATAGCAGCCGCACCCGCTCGAGATCTTCAAGCGCCTTGAGGTCTTCGAGCAGATGGGCCTGGCCGCGCACGATCAGCTTGCGCTCGCCGCTCTCGCCGCCCGACCAGCTGGCGAGGCCGGTGGCAACGATCTTTTGTGTCAATTCGTCGAGTTCGGCCTGCCGCGCGTTCAGCGCCCGTTCGAGCTCATCCCTCGCCTCGGCAATGGTCATGCCCCGGATATGGGCGTTGAGGAAGTTCGAGGCCTCGGTCAAGGCCGAGGTCGGCAAGCCCACCGGCACGTTGAGTACGCGATTCTCGACCTGGCCGTCCTCGGCGACCAGCACGACCAAGGCGCGTTCGGGCTCGAGCCGCACGAACTCGACATGCTTGAGCCGGACGTTGGATTTCGCCGTCAGCACGACGCCGGCGGCGCGCGTGAGGCCGGACAGCAGCCCTGAGGCTTCGGTCAGCACCGTCTCGACCGATTTGGCCTGGCCGGAGGCGGCGACCTGCGCCTCGATCGCCTTGCGGTCGTTGTCGGTGAGATCGCCGATCTGCATCAGCGCATCGACGAAGAAGCGCAACCCTTTCTCGGTCGGCAGGCGCCCCGCCGACGTATGCGGCGCATAAACGAGGCCGGCCTGTTCCAGATCCGACATCACGTTACGCACCGAAGCCGGCGACAACGTCATCGGAATGATGCGCGAAATATTGCGCGAGCCGACCGGCTCGCCGGTCGCCAGATAGCTCTCGACCACCTGGCGAAAAATCTCGCGCGAGCGCTCGTTCAGCTGCGCAAGCCCGACCTGGCTGGCGCTTATTGGGACATCGTGGGTGGCCATCGCCGCCTAATATATCACTCCGCGGCTGCCATTGCCCGCGGCGCGGCGCGCAGCGCATCCATCAGCCGGCGCACCGAGCCGAAATCTTCCAGCCGCTCGACCGCCCCAATGACGTCGGCGATATGGGCGTCGAGCAAAAAATCTTGCGCATAGGTGCGGAATTTGTGCTCGATCTGGCCGCGCGACACCGGATTTTCGAAGGCGCCGAGCGGGTGCTCGCAACGCGCCGACAGCGTCGTGCCGTCGGCCATCGCGATATCGACGGCGGCCTGCGAGCCGCCCACCGATGGCTCGGCGCGGACCTCGACTTGCTTGGCCGCGAAAGTCCGCAGTTTTGTATCGTCGTAGCGGACCGGCTCGAACTGCGCCAAGGTCAGTGTGTGATCGTGCAAGATGACGGCGGCGGTGTAATGCGCCGAGAGCAACGCTTCGAATTTGGCCTTGTAGGTGTCGAAGCCGCCGTGCATCGCAAACGCCTGCTCGCCTAAGCCGATGCGAACCTTGGCGACGCGCGCCGGATCGATCTTGTGTTTGCCGAGAAGATCGAACAGTGCTGTGTTCATGCCTTGAATGAGGGTGGCCGACGGCCACAGCCGCATGGCGATGCGCTCGAGCTCCCAGCGGGCGCCGAGGTCGGCCGTGGCAAGATCCGGTTTGCCGCCGTCGACATAGGTGTTGTAGAGGCCGCCGTCCTTGGCGGTGAGGAACTCGCGCGTGGCGACGAATTTTTGCTGCGCCAGCAGCGCCGCCATCAATCCCGACAAGGCGCCGCGGCATTGGTGGAATTTCACCGTCGGCGTACCCCACGCAGCGAAGGTGCCGGCGGCCTGGCTGCCGGCGAGCCCAAAGGCGCGCGCCATGGTCTCGGCATTGAATTTGAGCAGCGACCCGACCGCTGTCGCCGCGCCGAACGGACCGAAAATTCCGGGGCCGTGCCAGCCACGGGCGCGGAATTTTGGATAATCGGTGCCGATGCCGACCCGCGTCGTCACCTCGCATCCCACCGCGATCGCGGTGAGCAGCGCGCGGCCGCTCAATCCGTCGCGCTCGGCAATGGCAAGTGCCGGCGGCATGACCTCGGGCGTGACGTGGGTCATAGTCTCGCGATGCACGTCGCACATGGTGACCGCGGTGACGAGATAGGCGTTGAGCAAGGTCGCGCCGGCGAGCGATAGATGATCGCCGCCGATCACGCTCGATTCGGCGCCCTGCGCCAGGGCGGATGCCAAAGCCGCGATCTGCCCGGTCTCCTCGCCGAGCCGACCGGCGACGGCGCAGGCCAGCGCGTCGAGCAGCAGCGTCTTGCAATGCTCGCGGACGCGCGGCGGAATGTCCTCGTAGCGTAACGCGGCGGCAAATTGCGCCAGTGCTTGAGTTGCTTCCGCTGCCATCTCGACCTCCCGGCTGTTGCGGCCGAAGCGTAGCGGGAAGCGTCGGCGGCTGGCAACGTCGTCAGGGATCAATTGCAACAGATCGGATGGCGGACGTTAATGATTGCAGGCTCACAGCCCAAAACCGGGTTTCCCCTCCCCCGCATCATGCTCTAAAAGCGGCCCCAGCCGGCGCCTGGCGCCCGGCCGTGAGGAGAGCCCATATGCGGCCGAGCCGCCGACAGCCCGACGAACTGCGCCCGGTTTCGCTGGAACGCGGCGTGGTGAAATTCGCCGAAGGCTCGTGTTTCGTGAAATTCGGCGAGACCCACGTGCTGGTCACCGCCACTCTCGAAGATCGCCTGCCGCCGTGGCTCAAGGGCCAGGGCCGCGGCTGGATCACCGCCGAATACGGCATGCTGCCGCGGGCAACGCTGGAGCGCACCCGGCGCGAGGCGTCGGCCGGCAAGCAGAGCGGCCGCACCGTCGAAATCCAGCGGCTGATCGGGCGCAGCCTGCGCTCCGTCGTCGACCTCAAGGCGCTCGGTGAGCGCCAGATCACTATCGATTGCGACGTCATCCAGGCCGACGGCGGCACCCGCACGGCGTCGATCACCGGCGCCTGGATCGCACTCTACGATTGCCTGGCCTGGATGAAGACCCGTGACATGATGCAGATGGACGTGCTGCGCGATCATATCGCCGCCATTTCGTGCGGCGTGCACGGCGGGGTGGCTGTGCTCGATCTCGATTACGCCGAGGATTCGCAAGCCGACACCGACGCCAATTTCGTCCTCACCGGCACCGGCAACATCGTCGAAATCCAGGCCACGGCCGAGAAGACGCCGTTCTCGGAGGAGCAGTTTGCCGCGCTGCTGGCGCTGGCGCGCAAGGGCGTCGCCAAGCTGGTCGACTTGCAGAAGATGGCCGTCGGATGACGGACGATAGGCGACGGACGACAGATAAAAGCCCGGTTGAGCCGCCCTCCATCCGTCCTCCGTCGTCCGTCCTCCGTCGTTCCATCACCGGCCGCCTGGTTATTGCCACCCACAATCCCGGCAAACTCGCCGAGATGCGCGAATTGCTTGCGCCTTACGGCATCGACGCCATATCGGCGGGTGAACTCGATCTGCCGGAACCGGACGAGGACGGCATGAGCTTTCGCGACAACGCGCGCATCAAGGCCGAGGCCGCGGCAAAAGCAACCGGCCTGCCCGCGTTCGCCGACGATTCCGGCCTGGTGGTCGATGCGCTCGACGGCGCGCCCGGAATCCATTCGGCACGTTGGGCCGGGCCGGAAAAGAATTTTCGCCGCGCCATGGAGACGATCGAGGTCAAGCTCTATGAACGCGGCGCGACGGCACCGGAAAAGCGCAAAGCGCATTTCGTCTCGGCGCTGTGCGTGGCGTGGCCCGACGGCCACGTCGAGGATTTCGAGGCCCGGATCGACGGCACGCTGGTCTGGCCGCCGCGCGGCGACAAAGGCTTTGGCTACGATCCGATGTTCCTGCCCGACTGCCACACACGCACTTTTGGCGAAATGTCGAGCGACGAGAAACACGGCCTGCCGCCGCGCGGCAAAGGCCTGTCGCATCGGGCGCGTGCCTTTATGAAACTCGCGGAGGCGTGCCTTGCCCGATAGCGAGCAAGCGGCTTTCGGCGTCTACATTCACTGGCCGTTCTGCCTGTCGAAATGCCCCTATTGCGACTTCAACAGCCATGTGCGCCGCGAGCCGATCGACGAGCCGCGCTTCGTGCGCGCGTTCACGGCCGAGATCGCGGCGACCGCGGCGCGGGTGCCGGACCGCACCGTTTCGACGATCTTCTTCGGCGGCGGCACGCCGTCGCTGATGCAGCCGGCCACGGTTGGCTCGATCCTCGACGCGATCGCAAAACATTGGCGCGTCGCGCCCGGCGTCGAGGTCAGCCTCGAAGCCAATCCGACCAGCGTCGAGGCCACCCGCTTCCGCGGCTATCGCACCGCCGGCGTCAACCGCGTCTCGCTCGGCGTCCAGGCGCTCGACGATCGCGTGCTGGCCGAGCTTGGCCGCATGCACACTTCGCGTGAAGCGCTCGATGCGGTCGGCATCGCGCGCAGCATTTTCGAGCGCTACTCGTTCGACCTGATCTATGCCCGGCCGCGCCAGAACCCGAAAGATTGGGCGGCTGAACTCACACGGGCGCTAGCCGAAGCCGGCGACCACCTTTCGCTCTATCAACTGACCATCGAGGAAGACACGCCGTTTGCCGCGCTCCATGCGGCGGGCAAGCTTGTCATTCCCGACGACGATCTCGGCCGCGAACTTTACGACACCACACAGGAGGTCTGTGCCGCCCACGGCCTGCCGGCCTACGAGATTTCCAATCACGCGCGGCCTAGCGGCGAATGCCGGCATAACCTCGTCTACTGGCGCGGCCACGAATACGCCGGCATCGGACCCGGCGCCCACGGCCGCCTCGATATCGACGGCACCCGCTACGCCACCGCCACGGAAAAACGGCCGGAAGCCTGGCTGATGCGCGTCGAGGCCAACGGCCACGGCCTCATCACCGACGACCCACTCACCCGCGAGGACATGGCCGACGAGTTCCTGCTGATGGGGCTCCGCCTCGCCGAAGGCATCGATATTGC
>Ga0181530_10000780_pt1 | contig 41292 bp, 41 predicted proteins | sample PEATcosm2014_Bin_42_FD_119769 | JGI IMG/M metagenome (GOLD analysis project Ga0181530, IMG submission 119769) | Peatland microbial communities from MTU Mesocosm Facility, Houghton, MI, USA - PEATcosm2014_Bin10_60_metaG | ecosystem: Environmental > Terrestrial > Soil > Wetlands > Peat | place...
ACACCGTTCCCAACTCCTGCCGGATTCCCTGATACAACACCTTTCGCCGGCACTTCGGTATGAACACCACATGGTATTTGCATTCCCACGTCGTGTGTTTCAAACTTTCATACGTTTGCATGGCCTGCTCCTTTCGTAAACTTTGAGCGGTTCACGAAAAGCAGACTCACAAACGACTCCCGGAGCTGTCAAACTTCGGGAGTCCTCCGGCACAGCCGGAGGATTTCCTGCGGATTAAACCAACTCCCGGCACAACTGCAGGTGATCCTCGCCCGACGGCATCCGTCAGCCCTCCTGCGGGAGTGAACGTTGCGCCCTAATCATTTGCACCGCGAACGGGTACCGTCAATGGCTTCCCATTGTCGCCGGAATTTAAATTCAACAAAAATGGCACGGCAATTTCCGCCCATTCCTGAGGCGTGGGATACCCCGAAGCCGAACTGCCGAAACAACGGCGCAGCATGCCGGTGTTGATGATGCCGGGATTGAGCGGCACGGCGGCCATGCCCGGCGGCAATTCCTGCGCCAGCGCCTGCGTGAGACCTTCAATCGCCCATTTGGTCGCGCAATACGGCGCAACTTCCGCAGCCGTCGAGCGTCCCCAGCCGGAACTGAAATTGACGATGACGCCGCTTTTGCGTTTTACCATCGCCGGAACAAAATGGCGGATGACATTCGCCACCCCCTTGAGATTCACGTCCACCACGTCGGAAAATTCCCGCGCGCTGATTTCCCAGAGCGGCGCATTACGATTGATGAGTCCGGCGTTGTTGAGCAGTAAATCCGGCGCACCGGGGGATTTTAGAATCCGTTTTGCCCACACGGCGACCAGTCCATCGCCGGCCACGTCCACAACCGCAAAATCATGCGGCGCACCAAATTGTCTTTGCAACCGCGCGATTTCTTCCTGTGAACGTCCGCAGCCAAGCGCGGTGTGACCAAGCCGGATAAATTCCTCCGCCATCGCGTGCCCGAGTCCGCGCGAGACGCCGGTAATGAGGATGGTTTTTCCTTTTGCAGGCATAGTGTAAATTTTCGCCGTAGCGGCGCTCTCTATGAGCGTCGCAAAAATGCGGTGGCCACAGACCGCCACTACAATTAATCACGTGGATTGAATTTGGATTCGCGGGCGAGCTGTTCCCACAATTTTTTTTCGGCGTCCGTGACTTTGGCCGGCACGGCGATGCGGGTGATGACCATCAGGTCGTCGCGCCCGCCGTCGCGGGCCGGCAGGCCGCGGGCGCGCACGCGAAGTTTTTGCCCGTTTTGCGTGCCGGGCGGGATTTTAATGTTCACCCGTCCATCCAACGCCGGGACGGAAAGGTTCGCGCCCAGCACGGCTTCCCACGGCGCCAGTTCGGCTTCGTAAATCAAATTGTGGTCCTCGACTTCGAAGTCGGGATGTTTCGCCAGCCGCACGCGCAGATACAAATCGCCTGCCGCGCCGCCGCCGGCGCCGGTTTCGCCTCGCCCCGCGAGCCGCAATTTCTGTCCCTCGGTCACGCCGGGCGGGATCTTGACCTGGTGCGTTTCCGTTTTGATCGAGCGCCCGACCGTGTGACGCACATTGACTGTGCGCACCGAGCCGCGCATGGCTTCTTCGAGCGTGACGAGAATGTCGCCCTCAATGTCACGTCCGCGCTCGGCGGGTTCTTCATCCTCAAATCCCGCGGAACGGCCAAAGCCACCGGCTCCGCCGCGCATCCGCGATCCAAAAAGCTCTTCAAAGAAGTCGCTGAAGCCCGTGCCGCCAAAATGGGTCTCAAATGCATCACCCCCGGCGCCGCGCCCGCGAAAAGTCTGGCCGCCGGAAAAATGTTCCCAGCCGGACGGCGGACGAAAATCCGCGCCGGACTTCCAATTTGCACCCAGTTCGTCGTATTTTTTGCGCTTGGCCGGGTCGCTCAGTACCTCGTAAGCCTCGTTGATTTCCTTGAATTTTTCCTCCGCCTTCTTTTTGTCCCTGGCAACGTCGGGATGATATTGCCGCGCGAGCTTGCGGAAGGATTTTTTCAGCTCATCGTCGCTCGCCATGCGCGGCACACCGAGGGTTTCGTAGTAATCTTTGTATTGAACAGGCATAGGACAAATTCACGAGAGGATGTGCCCAGACGGCGGGTTTGTCAAAATATCGGTGGCAAGCCGTTTCGAAATCTCAAATGACGCCAACGGCAGCAGTTGTCCTATTTCCGGGTTTTGAGGTTCGGGTTTCTTTCGGTATTCGAGTTTCGGATTTGGTCAAATTCCGTGCTACTTACCGATTTTTGTGTTGTCCACGCTGAGGTAGCAGATGCCGGCAACGTCGCCCTGTCGGCGCCAGATTTTCAGCAGGATTTGATCCCCCCTCGCCTGCCGGCCAAGTCTGACCGCGTCGTTGAAACCGCTCACCAGCTGGCGGTTGATTTCCAGAATAATGTCACCGCGCTGCAATCCGGCGTCGGCGGAATTCGAGGCCTGCTCGACATCCGCGACGAGCGCACCCTGAATGCCGGGGGGAACCCCCAGTTGCCGCCGCACCGACGGCTCCAAATCAGCCACCATGACGCCGCTGAGGGCGTCAATCACGGGATTGCTGGAACCCGGCTTCTTTTGTTCATCGCCGCTTTGAGCCTCGTCCCCGGACAATGCGGTAATCGTGACGGTAACCGTTTCCGGGCGTCCATTGTGGAGCATTTTCACCGTCGCCGAACTCCCCGGCGCGCATTCGGAAACGGCCAGTTGAAAGCTGTTTGCGTCGGAGATGTCCTTGCCGTTGAAACCGACAATGACGTCTCCGGATTTGATTCCGGCCTTCTCCGCGGGTGTATTCGGAAAAACATCGCTGACGAGCACCCCGTTTTGAACCGGCAAATTCATGGCCTTTGCCAGCCGGGGCGTGATGTCCTGGAACAGCATAGCCAGGTCGCCGCGCGTCACCTTGCCGCCGACGATGAGGTGCTCCATGACCTGGCGCGCCATGTTGATGGGCACGGCCAAACCAACCCCTTCGTTGCCGCGGGTGTCGCTGATGATGGCGGTATTGATGCCGACCAGCCGGCCCTCGGTGTCCACCAGCGCGCCGCCGGAATTGCCGGGATTGATAGCGGCGTCCGTTTGGATGAAATTTTGGTATTGGTTGAATCCCGTGAGGCCGCTGCGGCCCAGCGCGCTCACGATGCCCATGGTCACGGTCTGGCCAACGCGAAAGGGGTTGCCGATGGCGAGCACAATGTCGCCGACCTCCAATTGGTCGCTGTCGCCCAGCGTGATGGCGGGCAAATCCTTCGCGTCAACTTTCAAAACCGCCACGTCCGTCGGCGGGTCGGTGCCGATGACCCGGGCGGTGAACTCCTGTTTGTTGTCGGCAATGGCAACTTTGATTTCGTCGGCGCCGTCGACCACGTGATTGGCCGTTAAAATGTAACCATCCGGCGAGATGATGACGCCGGAGCCAAGGCTTTGCTCCCGGCGGGTGCGTTCACGGCCTGCGATCGGAAACTGGTTGCCGTAAAATTGCCGGGAAAACGGGTCAACGAAGATGGGAATGCGCATCGGCCGGATATGAACGATGTGCGTGGAGTAAATGTTGACGACGCTGGGCGCGGCCCTTTTGACGACGGGGGCGAAGCTGGCGCCGAGCTTGGCATCGCGATTGACGGGCGTGGTTTCAACCTTGATCGCCGGTTCGGTTTCCCCGGCCCGGGAAGTGATGAGCAACAGGCCGGCCACGACCAGCGCGCCCGCGATGCCTGAAAGCAATCCAGCCAATAACCTGTAATAATGTCTCATAGTTTGGTGAAACTATTGACACCGACCCGGACTGATTGTTCAAGCCACCCGCGCCTATTTTGCCGGCTGGTTGGTTTGCGACTGCTGGAGCTTTGCCACGTCCTCGGGTTTGATGACCTCGATCTTCGCGCCTTTTTTCATCTCATCAAGCGAAGGCACCTTGATGATGTCGCTGGTGAGCGGGGCATTGGTTGAACCCACCGTTGCCGGCGGTGGCTGAGGTTCGGTGGCAAGCAGTTCAACTTCAAAAATCAAAACGGAATTGGGCGGGATATTGGGGCGTCCCCGTTCACCATAAGCGAGTTCCGACGGCACAAAAATCTCCCATTTGGAGCCGACTTTCATCTGCGTGAGCGCTTCCATCCAGCCGTGAATCACATTGCCAACGGGAAACTGCGCCGGTCTGCCGCGTTTGATGGAACTGTCGAATTCCGTGCCATCAATCAACGTGCCGCGGTAATCCACCGTTACGACGTCGTTGGACGCTGGAATTATACCGTCGCCATTGGTGATGACTTTGTATTGCAGGCCGTCCGGCAGGGTGATGATCCCCGGGTTGTTTTTGTTTGTGGCCAGAAAGGCTTCCCCTTCCGCCTTGTTTTTTGCAGCAGCCGCTTCGCGTATTTTTTGCTGCTTGGCGGCAAGCTCTTTTTGAAATGCCGTCATCGTCTCCTGTGCCTGTTCCGGTGTGAGCAGCGTGGAGCCGGACAGCAAGTCTGTTATGCCACGCGCGACCAGGTTTGCGTCAACCTCAATCTCTTGACGTTGCAGGGCGTGACCCATTGACATGCCAATGGCGTAACTGATGCGCGCCTTTTTATCACTTAACACATTCGTGCCGGCCGGGGTCTGGGCGGCCGGCGTCTGGATGGCGGGAGCACCCGGTTTGACGGGGACGGTGTCTGATTTTGAATGGGAGGCGCAACCTGCAAGGCAGGCGATGCCCAGTGAAACAGTCACAGTTAATGCAATGATTTTCATGGTTTTGATTTTTGAAGGGTTATTATCGTGATTGGGATTAAAATTGCAATTCCGTTTTACACGCACCCCCGGCGCGCAAAATGATTCCCTTGCTGAACGATTCCGCCTAGACTTGGTCGAAGCTGTGCCCATTGCAATGAGTCATTTAAAAGTAAAAATCTTCGCGCCCATCGCGGCTGCCGCGCTGGCCGGGTCTGTCATCATCGGCTGCGCCATCGCCAAAACTGTTCCCCCGCCCCCGGCAACGCAAACCGGCGTTTCCCCGGCGCGGATGACGCCAACCAACATTCTCCTGGCGCCGGAGCCAAACGACGCGCGCATCGCCTATGTCACGGCGCGGTTGCTGGAGGAATTTCACTACTCGCAACAACTGATCAACCCGGAGATTTCAGGGAAGTTTTTCGACGGTTATCTGGAAACCCTCGATCCGCGGCGCGAAAACTTTCTGCAATCCGATATTGCCGGATTCGCGCACTACCGGACGAATCTTGACTCCTTCACCATCACCACCAACGGCACCGCCGACCTCACGCCCGCGTATGAAATTTACCGGCGGTACCTGGAACGCATCCAACAGCACGCCGACTGCGTGAACGAACTTTTGCAGGAGGACAAATTCAAATTTAACACCGACGAACACATTCTGCTCGACCGGCGCAACGCGCCCTATCCCAAAGATCTCGGCGAGGCAAAACAACTCTGGTCGCAGCGATTGCGTTACGAGTATTTGCAGGAAAAACTCAGCCGTGAGATTTCGCCGACCAATAACAATGTGATTTTGACCCTGCCCAAATCCGCCACCGCGGAAATCACCGCCACACTGGCGCGGCATTATCGCTGGAATTTGCACCTGGCAACCAATTTGGACAGCACGGGCATTTTGCAGGCGTATCTCAACGCCCTGGCGCACGCCTACGACCCGCATTCGGATTACCTCAACACCGAACACGCGCAGGATTTTTCCATCGGCATGAGCCTCTCGCTGTTCGGCATCGGCGCGCAACTCCGCGAGGACGATGGCTATTGCAAGATTGATCAGCTCGTTCACGGCGGTCCGGCGGAAAAAAGCAAACAAATCAAGGAAGGCGACTACATTGTCGCGGTCGCGCAGGGCAATCAACCGCCCGTGAATGTCGTGGACATGGAACTGGGCAAGGTCGTCCAGCTCATTCGCGGCCCCAAAGGAACCGAGGTGCGGTTGACCATCAGCCCGGCGGAAGACCGCGCCCTCCGCCGCGGTTTGACTTTGATCCGCGATGAAATCAAACTCGAAGACCAGGAAGCCAAAGCCCAACTCATCGAATTGCCGGACGGCCACGGCGGCACGACGCGGCTGGGCGTCATTGATTTGCCGTCGTTTTACGCAACAATTGATTTGCCCGGCAACATTGAGCATTCGGCCAAAAGCACCACCGCCGATGTCGCGCGCCTGATTAAAAAACTCCAGGCGGAAAAGGCCGCCGGCATCATTCTCGATTTGCGCAGCAACCCCGGCGGGTCGCTCGAAGAAGCCGTCAAATTCACCGGCCTGTTCATCCAAGCCGGCCCCGTCGTGCTCGCCCGCTCGCCCGACGGCTCGGTAAATGTGGACAGCGACACCGATTCATCCGTGCTATACAACGGCCCGCTCGTCGTGCTCGTCAACCGTCTCAGCGCGTCCGCGGCGGAAATCGCCGCCGCCGCATTGCAAGATTACGGCCGCGCGCTCATCGTTGGCGACATTTCCACCTTCGGCAAAGGCACGGTGCAGAATTTGAATCTGCTGCGCCCATTCTTCGCCAGACCTGCCACCGCCTCCGCGACCAATGATCCCGGCACGGTCAAAATCACCATCCGCAAATTTTATCGCGTCAGCGGAGCTTCAACGCAGTTGAAAGGTGTGATGCCGGACCTCGTGCTGCCGGACGTGTTGAATTATTCGACCCAGTTTGGCGAATCCTCGCTCGAAAATCCGCTGCCCTGGGACACCATTCCAAGTGCGAACTACTCCAAATTGAATCTGGTGCAACCGTATCTCGATGAATTGCGCCGGAGTTCGAGTGCGCGCATCGCCACGAATCAGGATTTCGTTTATATCCGGCAGGACATTGATCAATTCCAAAAATTACAGGCCGACAAAACCGCCTCGCTCAACGAACGCGAACGTTTGAAAGAACGGCAGGAAGCCGATGCCCGCCAGAAGGCACGCGATACGGAACGCGCCGCGCGCAAGGCGCCGGACGTGAAAATTTATGATTTGACCGTCGAAAAAGCCGATGAACCCGGCCTCCCGCCGCCGTTGGGCGAAACCAACAGCATCGCGGCGAACCCACCCCTTCAGCCAAGGCCGCTCCCAACACCGGTCGGGACCGCAATTGCCGCGGAGCCAACGCCGAAGCCGCCCGCCGTTGACCCCATGCTGGACGAAACGGAACGGATTCTGGAAGATTACATTCCACTTTTGTCGTCGAAACAGATGTTGATTGCCAATTAACGAAAATCTATGAAAACCCTCGCTGCGTTTTTTTGTTTGTTGTTCGTAACCAGCGGCGGTCTCGCCGACCCTTATTCGGCGGCCATCCGGCAGGTCAAAAACGTCGCCGCCAATGCCAGCAGCACGCGGCAGGACAATGACAATCCACCACCGGCACAGCCGCCACCCGCTCCGCCGCCGCAAAACAATCCGCCACCGGACCCGGTGCTCGAAGCCACCCGGCAAAACATCGCCGGCCTTCGGGTTGATTTTGACGCCTTCGGCGACCGGGCCGACACCAATTCGGCCGCCGCGCAAAAATCTCCTACGAGAAGCTGCTCGACGTGTTCTGGCAGGCGCATGACCCGACCACGCTCAATCGTCAGGGCGCGGATGAAGGCACGCAATACCGCTCCCTCATCCTATATCACAGCGAAGCGCAAAAACTGGCGGCGGAAAGATCAAAGGCCACGGCGCAAAACAATTTCAAGCATCCCCTTGTCACCGAAATCGCGCCGTTCGTGAAATTCTACAAAGCGGAGGGTTACCATCAGGAATACTACGACAACAATTCCAACAACGGTTACTGCCGGGTGGTGATCGCGCCCAAACTGGAGAAGCTGGAAAAGGCGGGGATAATTCAAAGCCAGCCGCAGAATGAAACCGGACATTAATGCTTCAAATTCTGCTGGCAAACCGAAGATTACCCTGCCGCGCGCGAATTCATGCTGCGGTTGAATCAAATCACACCCAACGACGAGCATGCTTATTGGTTGTCTGAAGTGGAAAAGAAGTTTAAAACGGCCAGCCTGCCGGTTACCAACAACCCGGCTAGCCCGGACGTCAAATAATTTTGTAGCGACGCTCTGTGAGCGCCGGGGGAATCAACGGCGACGGGCGCAGACCGCCGCTTCAGTGCAAAAGCCAACTGTAAACGGTTTCCTTCGACCCTGCGTGAATGCCTGTCCGGCAAAGTAAAAACGAAACATCATTAAGGAAAAATCATTGACACTCCTAATGGCAGCCTGTTATTCTACTACTAGCAGATAGTGTTCACTGCCCAATTGGCAGCAATCAGAAGCAGCAATCAGAAGCAGCAATCAGAAGCAGCAATCAGAAGCAGCAATCAGAAACACCAATCAGAAGCAGCAATCAGAAACACCAATCAGAAACACCAATCAGAAACACCAATCAGAAACAAGGAATCATTATGAAGAAATCCAAAATTATATCGACTCTTGCACTGGTGATGGCAGTCGTCGCAGCCCGTGCCCAGTACACCGAAATTAACATCAGCTCCCAGGTTAACGCTGACATCCAGACCTACACCTATGGAAACAGCTACCCGACAGGCGGAAGCCAGCTCAATGTAGGCGGGGTTCCGTTTGGACTGGCTCTGCTGAACAATATTCCCGATACGACCGGCGTTGTCCAGACTCCGTACAACGGAGGACAAGTGCAACCGTACACGTTCTCCGTCCAGCCCGGCATCTACGCCACAGCCTTATACACTCTCATAAACACGTCATGGGGCGAGGCCGGCGTAAACGAAGGGAGCGTCGTGGTTACGGGTTCTCGTGGAGAAACCGCCACGTTGAATCTTATCGAAGGCTTCAATGTCCGCGACCATGCCGACGCCGTAAACTGCAACACTTGCACGGATCCCACGGTGGTGTCAGCCAACTTCGGAAATCCGGAAACCGGCCAAGTCCGGCTGGACCGGCAGGAGTTGGCGCTTCCATCGTCGTTCAACGGAGACACCGTTGCCTCGATCACGTTCAATGGCATCGGTAACGGTGAACCAGACGGCCAGCCATTCCTCGCCGGGATGACGCTCGAGTCCGTACCGGAGCCTGCCTCACTTGTTGTGTTCGGGCTCGGCGCGCTAATTCTCGTCGTCCGGCGCATGCACCGATAAAGCCTGCTTGTAGAGAAGTACACTGGGGACCGCCGGTTAACTACCCACTTGGGCCACGTATACCGGCGGTTTTTTTCTTTTTTAATCCGCCAACAATCCGCTCCCGGCGATCCAGAAACGCGGCAATACGGTTGAATAATTTAGCTGCACTCGCGCCTTCGTAAGGGTGTAGCGTTGCATTATGTTGTCTTTGGGTGAACAAATAATAAACCGGCGGCCCGTTGCCGGATCGCCGTTTTGAATTATTCGACCGGGATTATATTCCCTTTTTGATCATCAGCTTGACGAGGTCGCCGACGCGGCAACTGTAACCCCATTCATTGTCGTACCAGCTCACGAGTTTGAAGAACTTCTTGTTCAGTTCCATGCCCGCGCCCTGGTCGAAGATCGAGGACAGCTCGCAATGGATGAAATCCGAGCTGACCACTTCGTCAGCGGTGTAGCCCAGAATGCCCTTGAGATAGGTCTCGCTGGCCTTCTTCATCGCGGCGCAGATTTCCTTGTAGCTCGTTTCCTTGACCGTGCGAACCGTCAGGTCCACCACGGACACCGTCGGGGTCGGCACGCGGATGGCCATGCCGGTGAGCTTGCCCTTCACTTCGGGCAGCACGAGGCCGACGGCCTTGGCCGCACCGGTGGTGGAAGGAATTAAATTGATGGCCGCGCTGCGACCACCCTTCCAGTCTTTCTTGCTGGGGCCGTCCACGGTTTTTTGCGTGGCAGTGTAGGAATGAATCGTGGTCATCAAACCTTCTTCGATGCCGAACCCTTCCTTGAGCAGCACATGGACAACCGGCGCGAGGCAGTTCGTGGTGCAGGAGGCGTTGGAAATGACGTGATGCTGCTTGGAATCGTATTTGCCATCGTTCACGCCCATGACGACCGTGAGGCAATCGCCCTTGGCCGGGGCGGAAATGATGACTTTCTTCGCGCCAGCGGTGATGTGGCCCTGCGATTTCTCGACGGCGGTGAAAAGGCCGGTTGACTCGATGACCAGTTCCACGCCCATCGCCTTCCACGGCAATTCCGCGGGTGACTTGGCGCTGACAACTTTGATGTCTTTGCCATTGACGACGAGGATGTCCGGATCGGCTTCCTCGGCCTTTTTGCCGGCGGCGGTGGCCTTGGCCACGGCATCCGGGGAAGTTTTGCTGTCCACCTGGCCCTTGAAGCGGCCCTGGATGGAATCGTATTTGAGCAGATACGCGAGGTTGTCCGCCGGAACGATATCGCCCACGGCGACCACCTCGATGTCCTTGCCCACCAGTCCTTGTTCGACCAGCGCCCGGAACACCAGGCGCCCAATGCGGCCGAACCCGTTGATTGCTACTTTGACTGCCATAATTTTTTATCCTTTTCCAATAAAATGGTTAAAACCGAACTGGCAGTTTAGCCATGCCTGCCCAAGCGTCAATTAAGAATTCAGGAACGAAATTGCAAAAACCTCGCCAATTCTTGCCTTGTCCGAAGAATTCAATGAACCGCCCAACGTCAAATAAAAAAGCGTGAATTCGCACGACTGGGTTTGCCGGACGGTCATCCGCAAAACCAAAACCGGCCACCCGCCATCCGTAGGGCGTCTCGGCAGAGCGCCGCCATCTGAAAAAACAAAAAAGTTTGCGCGGCCTGCCCACGCGCCGCTATGGAAAAGGAGAATCGTCCGCCGTCTTCTTGAAAATCCGCGCGCCGGGATTGGCCGGCCATCCGTTATTCCGCCCATCACATGATTTCCGGGAAATTGGTGGATTCCGTGGGCGGCGGCGGGGCATGGATTGAGTGCGTGGCTGCCGGAGCGTTGGTTGAAGCCGTTGAGTCCAGCACGGTCAATTGATAGGTGCTGTCCAGCACGATCTCCGGCTTGTCATGGTAGTTCTTGATTTTGCCTTTTATTTCCACCGCTTTTCCGTCCAGCGCTTTCACGTCGCCAAGATATGTGCCCGGAAACATGACCACGGTGAACGGCGAGTCCGGGTGGGGCCGGTCCAGGTTCAGAAATATCACCTTGGGACGGATGGTGACTTGCGCCACCCTGCCCGTCACAATCATTTCCTGACCGTAATGTTTGTCCGCCTCACCCGTGCCGATTTTCAACGGTGCGGAAGTGTCGGTTTTCGACAGCGTAGGGGCATTGGTGTCCGCCGCGGGCAATTTGATGGCGAAGGTCAGGACAACCAGAATTGAAAGAAATGTTCTCATGCAAACAGTGGATGTGTTTTGGCCCGCTTCGGCAACAAAAAACATAAATTGGCCGCCTCCTTCGGACGGTCGCTATGAATTGTTCGCCGCCGCGTCCCCTGCCCTGGTTTCACCGGTTTTCCGCCGCCAGAAATCTTTCCGCGTCTATCGCCGCCGCGCAACCCGCGCCCGCCGCCGTGATGGCCTGCCGGTAAACGTGGTCCGCGCAGTCGCCCGCCACAAACACCCCCGGCACATTCGTCATCGTGCCTTTCCGGGAAACGATGTAGCCGTTGGGATCCGTTTCGATTCGCCCCTTGAAAAGTTCCGTGTTTGGTCCGTGACCGATGGCGATGAACACGCCCGCGCAGTTCAAAACTGATTCCGCGCCAGTCTTGAGATTTTTCAATTTCACGCCGGTGACCTTGTCCTGTTTCACATCAAGAACTTCCGTCACGGCGGAATCCCAGATGGGTTTGATTTTCGGGTTCGACAAGGTGCGTTCGGCCATGATTTTTGAGGCGCGCAACGCATCGCGCCGATGCACGAGATGGATGGCCGAACCGAACCGGGTCAAATAAAGCGCCTCTTCGCACGCGGAATCGCCGCCGCCGACCACGACGAGCGGCTGGTTGCGGAAAACGGGAAGCGCGCCGTCGCAGGTCGCGCAATAGGTCACCCCTTTGGTCTCCAGCAAATCTTCGCCGGGCACGCCGAGATGTTTGTGGCTCGCGCCGGTGGCGATGATGACGGCTTGTGCTTCAACCTTTTCGCCGTCCACCGTGAGCATGAAGGGACGCTTGGAGAAATCCACCGCCTCGACCGTGCCGAAGCTGGCGCGCGCGCCGAACCGTTCGGCTTGTTTCTTCATCCGCGTCATCAATTCATAGCCATCCACGCCTTCGGGAAAGCCGGGGAAGTTTTCCACGATGCTGGTGGTGGTAAGCAAGCCGCCGGGCTGGCCGCCGGTGAGAACCAGCGGCGACAAATTGGCGCGCGCGGTGTAAAGCGCCGCCGTCCAGCCCGCGCAGCCCGACCCGATGATGACGATTTTTTCCATAGGCGGGCGAAAGGTAGTGCGTGCATGCGGCGGATGCAAGTTCGACGGCGCGATTTGCATTTGCCGGACGCGCCTTTTGTGGTTTTACTGTTGCGAATGATTCGCTCGACTCTCACGTATTTGGCCGGAATGGTCGCCGGTTCGATTTGTTTGAGCGCGCAGCTCATCGGTCACGCGCAATCTGCGCCGACAAACTTATGGACGCTCCGGCTGCCGCTTTATACCGCCGATGCGTCTCCAGCCATCGCGCCGGACGGAACGATTTATCAGGCGACTTTTGAAGGCTATTTGCTGGCGGTTACGCCCCAAGGCCGGAAGAAATGGACTTTCCGGATCAATTCCGAAATCAAATCATCCCCGGCGATTGCTGATGACGGAACGATTTACTTCGGGGCGCGCGACCGGAAATTTTATGCTGTCACGTCCCAGGGCAAACTCAAATGGACTTTCCCGGCCGGTGCGTGGATTGATTCTTCACCGGCCATTGGTGCTGATGGCACGGTTTATTTTGGTTCGTGGGACAATAACTTTTACGCGCTCAATCCTGATGGTTCAAAAAAATGGATTTTTGCCACGAGTAACATCATCGTTTCCTCACCGGCGATTGGAAAAGACGGAACAATTTATTTCGGCTCGCACGATAAAAAGTTTTACGCCTTGAAACCGGACGGGAGCCTTTTGTGGTCGTTCGCCACCGGCGCACCCATCATCTCCTCACCTGCAATCAATACGGACGGCACGGTTTATTTTACTTCGACCGATGGCAATCTTTATGCATTACGACCGGACGGTTCGGAACTGTGGCGGTTGCACACCGGCGGTGCGACCGAGTCTTCGCCTGTGCTGGATGAAAACAGCAACATTTATTTATCGGTAAATCCATGTGACTTTTCCATTGGCCCCGACGGAAAAATAAGATGGCGATGGTGTTTACCCGTTCTAATTGACGCCTCACCCGCCGTGGCCGCGAGCGGCGCGGTGTATTTTTCCGCACCGTGGCATAAGTTGTGGGCTGGTCACTCCAACGGCACCGACCTGTGGTTCGTTGACACGGTCGCAAATCTCGTCGCTTCGCCGATGATTGGCAACGACGGGACCGTTTATGTATCCGATGGCCAGTTTTTACGCGCCATCAATTCAACCAACGGGCTGGCGCCGCCCGCGAAGAGTTCATGGCCGATGTTCCGCGCCAACGCCCGTCACACCGGCCGGGTGCAAAGTGTGAATTGAACGGCTTCCAGGGTTAATCCCGTTTCCGGCAACCATCGGGCGGAGCGGAATTCCTGTGAGTGACGGCAGCCACCCTCCGCAGTGCTGCCACGGAGGATGGGTCTCGCCGGCCAGTCCCCCGGCATTAAGCCGGCGTTCCCCGGTGTTACAGCCGCTCGCGACCGCCGTAGCCGGTGTCGAGGTCGTGCCAGAATTCGATGTCTTCCTCGTCCTGTTCCCAGCAAAGAAAAACCTCTTCGCCCCCCTTGATGGCGGGAAAATCAATCAGGCCGCGTTCCAAATCCTTCACGAAAATCCGGCGGCGTTGAAATTCGGCGAGAACCCCCTGCATGTCCGCAAGCGCGCGAATCCAGTTGTTCACCGTTTCGCCGCCGATGTCGTTCCCCTGCTCCGTCAAACCGCTCAGCCGTTTGTCGAAGCGTTCCAATTCCTGCCGCAGCCGGTTGAGTTGCTCCAGCCATTTGCGAATTTGCGGCAACAGCGCCCGCGCCTCGTCGCGGGTGTAATGTTTGTCAAAACGATGATCCATGGGTTGGGACTGGCGGCGGTTGAAATAAATACCGTTCGTGCCGGCGCGGAGTGCAACCGCACGCGAACGGATGAATCAATGCGCGAAGCAGATTACTTCTGCCAGGTGCGCTTCTTGTGACGATTCAAGCGCAGCTTCTTGCGCCGTTTGTGCTTGTTGATTTTTGCCTTGCGGCGTTTTTTTAATGAACCCATAAGGTGCTGGGGTGATGAATTAGTGGATTGATGGATTAATGCAACTCAAATCTTTCAACCATCCTGTCATCCAACAATCTGTTTTTAGTACACCACCTTGTTCAGCGGATATTCGATGATGCCTTCCGCGCCGGCGGCTTTGAGTTGCGGAATCAATTCGCGCACGACGTGCTCGTCAATGATCGTCTCCACCGCCACCCAGCCTTTCAGGCTCAGATTGGAAATGGTCGGGTTGCGCAACGCCGGCAGATTCTTGAGCAGGCTCTTGAGATTTTTCTCGGCAATGTTCATTTTCAAACCGACTTTCGCTTCGGCTTCCAGCGCGCCCTTCAACAGCATCGAGAGGGTCTCGATTTTTTTCCGCTTCCAGGAATCCTTCCACGCGTCGTAATTGGCGATGAGCCGCGGCGTGGAACTGAGCAGCTCGTCCACGATGCGCAGTTTATTCGCGCGCAACGACGAGCCGGTCTCGGTGACTTCCACAATCGCGTCCACCAACTCGTGCGCTTTCACCTCGGTCGCACCCCAGGAAAATTCCACCTCGGCTGTCACCCCGTTTTTCTTCAGATATTTCTTCGTCAGGTTGACCACCTCGGTGGCAATGCGTTTGCCCTGCAAATCCTTGACCGATTTCACCGGCGAATCCTCCGGCACACACAATACCCAGCGGGCCGGGCGGCGCGATACCTTGCTGAATAGAAACTCGCCGACCTCGTGAACCTTTGAGCCGTTCTCGATAATCCAATCGTAACCGGTGATGCCGCAATCGAGATAGCCGTGCTCGACATAACGGCTGATTTCCTGCGCGCGAATCAGCCGGATTTCCAGCTCGTCGTCATCCACGTAGGGGATGTAGGAACGGCTGCTGATCTGGATGTTGAAGCCGGCCTTGGCCATCTTTTCGATGGTGGCGTCCTGCAAACTGCCCTTCGGCAGACCGAATCTTAATTTCTTGCTCATTCAAAAAATATTTAACGAAATATTAGCGCGAATGCCGCCTCGGCGAATCCTACCCGCACGCGGCCTGGTTAAACTGCCAACTCCGGCGCGGAAACGCCAACTTTTTCATCGTGTCAACGCGAGCGCGACCGGCCACTGCGACCAAGCTACGAGGCCGCCCGGCTTTGGAACGCCAGATTCATCCGGCAGTTGGGGAAACCGTGTGAGGCTGCCGGATGAATCCGGCGTTCCGGTGGCAGCGTCCGATTGCATCACGGTGCGCTACTTTGCGCTTTGAATGGTCCACTGGCCATCCACTTTCATCAGCACGAAGGCACACAGCCCCGACACCGCCTCGCCCGCGTACCAGGTACCGATGGCTTCGGACACATCGTTCGTCGGGTCCATGGCCTTCGCGCTCAGGATCAGCGCCGGTTTGCCCGTGTCCTTGTCAATCGGTCCTTGATTCGGACGCAGAAGCGCCCGGGTGCTCGGCTTGATGGGCGGAACATGATTGGGAAATTTCCGAATCAGCGCCGCCACCCAGTCATCGCTGCCTTCAAGGAAAATCGCCGAATATTGACCTTTGTCCCAAGGGTGTTTATCCAGCAAATAGCCGTAAACCGCCATTTCGATTTTGAAATCGTCCCGGCCCTCAAGTTTCCGGCTGTTGCCCGGGTCCTCCGCCTGCCGGTTCGTGCGGCACCCGGCCAGCAGACAAAGGATAACTGCGGCAAAAATAAAAACGGCTTTCATATTAACCACGGATACACACGAATGGACACGGATGAAATAATTCCCTGTCCGTCCCACATCCTTCTGATTGGAGGGGGCGGCCACAGGCTGGGTGAGGCCAGCATCTGCTTGCTTTAATCCGTGTTTTTCCGTGTTCACCGTGGTTGATTTACTTTTTCCGGATCACCCGCCGTCCCGCCACCGCAATTTCCCCGCGCGCAATGGCCGCGATGCATTTCGGATACAACTCATGCTCGGCAGCTTGAATCCGGTGATGCAGGATCTCCGGCGTGTCATTGTCCAAAACCGGAACCGATTGCTGCCCGATGATCGCGCCGGAATCCACACCCGCATCCACAAAATGCACCGTGCAACCCGTCAGCTTCACACCGTGATCCAGCGCCTGCTTCCAGGCATCGAGGCCGGGAAACGATGGCAGCAGCGACGGATGGATGTTCACGATGCGCCCCTCGTATGTGCGCAGAAACTCGCCCTTCAGCACCCGCATGAATCCCGCGAGCACAATCAAATCCACCTGCAACATTTGCAGCGCCCCGACAAACGCGCGTTCGGCGTCTTCGTCCAGCTTCGTGCGGAATTTCCCCGGCGCGATGAAGTGCGAAGCAATTTTCCGCTCGCTCGCCCGGGTCAGGATTCCCGCGCTTTCGTCGTCGCTCAAGACGATGCCGACTTCCGCCGGAATTTTTCCCGTGGCACAGGCAATGGCAATCGCGACAAAGTTCGAGCCTTTGCCGGAACCCAGCACGCCCAGTCGAAATTTATTGCCCACAGCGACTTGAATAGCAGATTGAACGCTTAAGACAAGCGGAAAGGTATTGGCTGCACGACCTGGCCCTCAAGTGTAGTCGCGGACGTGAGTCCGCGCTGACTTTCCGGGATAGACGAATGCGCCGACTGACGTCGGCGGCTACGAGATCATGGTCAGGTGGCGCTCTGTGCTCAATTCCCTTGCCCCGCCGGGTCATATATCACGCCCGTGAACAAAATCGATTTCGTCGAATCGTCACCGATGACGAAAACGAACGGCCGATCCACAATCATCTTAAACACTTTTTGGGGAGCCGGCATTGCCGAATTCGACATCGTCACCGTTGTCACTGCTGCTGCTTCGGTTCCTTCCTCATTCACCTCGACAAAACTTTTTTGCTTCACTTCGCTCACAAATAGCGGCTCATTGGCCATCGCTGAGAAATCGGCATCAACAGCAAAAGCCTGGCGCATCCCCAAAGCCTTGAGCGGGTCATTCAATATCACGTCGTAATCCAGTTTGAATCGTGGAAGCGCGAGCACCCCTTGCTTGTCTTCAAATTTTGGCAGGATTTTGTCCCGCCAGGTGTCGGCGTTCAAATCAGCCAGGAGTTTTGTGGGGCTGGAATTGGTGTCCGGCAAAAAGAGATACATCTGCAAACGTTTGCCCGCATAAGGCAATCGCGCGGCTTGAAAACCGTCGCCTTGCTGGTAATTGAAGTGCCCGCGCTGCCACATCGTTGGAACTTGCTTTGGCGTTCCGCCGGGCAGGACATTGAATGCGCGGTCTTTGGTTGTCTGCTTGTCAAACGGCCGGTCCCATTTGCCCTTGAAATATATGCCATTGGCCAGGATTACTCGTGTGTTTGGGGCGAACGGCCATTGGACAACTTCCTTGATTTTTCCACGCGTGCTGGTGTCCGCCCAATCGTTGATGGTTTGCGCCGATTCAGGTTTAGTGAAGTCCACCCCCGCCAGTTTCGCCGTAAAAAAGTTTTGGTTGTCGGAAACAAATCCGGGTTTCAGGCGGACTCCTTCCTGATACCAAATCGCATTGGCCAGATTCAAAATCACGTTGGTTTGCGAATTCAGGGACTGATTCAAATCGTTGCCGGCGGCATTCAGCGTTTCCGCCGGCAGACCGGTCGTTTTCAAGACACGCTGCATTTCCGCCTTGGTATCGCCCGCCGCGCCGTTGCCGACCATTTGCAAAACCGTCGAAACGCTGAAAGGCGAGATGAAAACATTTGTGCCCGGCTGTTCCCGGGTGATTTGTTTCAGCAAATCAAACGCGAAGCCCGTATTGGCCGAAGCCAGCTTTTCCTGATCGGCTGGCGGCGCCGCCAGCACCGTCAAGCCGGCGAAGCACAGCAAAACACCGAATCCAAGTTTTTTGCCCATGACCATTGGCATAACAGAGCGTGCCTTCAAAACAAGTTAAAAGGTGAGGGTGGGTGCATTTTGCCATCCCGCTGGAAGCGCCGGTGCTCCCGGCCCCAGTTCCGTATTTGCGCAGTAGATTTTTTTAATGACACACCGCTTCGCGGCGTGAACAATGCGCATACAACGTATGACCATCACGCTGTTCATTCCTTGTTTTGTGGACGCGCTGTATCCGCGCGCGGGCATGAGCGTGGTGCAAATCCTTGAACGCCTCGGCCATAAGGTCGTTTGCCCGAAGGAAATCGCCTGCTGCGGCCAGCCCGCCTTCAACTCCGGTTATTGGGCCGAAGCGCGCGCCGTCGCCGTCAAGGTGCTCGAACATCTCAAGGACGCCGAGACGGTGGTCATCGTCTCCGGTTCGTGCGGCGCGATGGTCAAAAACTTTTATCCGCAACTGTTTGCCAGCACGCCGCAGGCGGAACTGGCCAGACAGGTCGCCACGCGCGTTTGGGAATTTTCCGACTTCCTGGTCACCAAACTCGGCGTGACCGACCTCGGCGCGCGGTTTCCGGCCAGGGTCACGTTCCACGACGGCTGCCACGGACTCCGTGAACTCGGCATCAAAAAGCAGCCGCGCGCGCTGCTCGCCAAGGTCCGCGATTTGCAGCTCATCGAAATGACCGAGGCCGAGACGTGCTGCGGCTTCGGCGGCACGTTTTCCGCGAAGTTCCCGGCCATCTCGACCGCGATGGGCGAGGTCAAATGCGCCTCCGCCATTGAGACCGGCGCGGATTACATCGTGTCCAACGATTTGAGCTGCCTGATGCACCAGCAAGGATTGCTCAGCCGGCAGGGCAGCAAACTCAAAACCATCCACCTCGCCGAGGTGCTGACGGGCAAATGAGCGCCTTTGCGTCTCAATTTAAAGAGCAGGCGCGGCGCATGACGCGCGATTTGGGCCATCGCCAGCATATCCGCGCGGCTTTGCGCAATTACGAAATCGCCCGCGACAAACGCAAGGCCGCGTTCCAGGACTGGCAGGCCGCGCGCCAGGCCGCCGCCGAAACGAAGTGGGAAGCCGTCAACCACCTCGACCAACATCTCGTCGAACTCGTCACCAAACTCGAATCGCGCGGAACCAGGGTCCATTGGGCGGGCACCGGCGCCCAGGCGTGCGACATCATCGCCGGCATTGTGCGTGACCGAAAGGCGCGCTCGATCATCAAATCCAAGGCGATGACGTCGGAGGAAATTCATTTGAACGAAGCGCTGGAACACGCCGGGTTTGATGTGGTCGAGTCCGACCTCGGCGAATTCATTGTCCAGCTTCGCCACGAACCGCCGTATCACATTGTTTTCCCTTCGATGCACCTGACCCGTGGTGAAATCCGCGAGTTGTTCCAGCGCGAACTCGGCGACGCGCCCTCGGACAATCCCGAGGAACTCACGATGGTCGCCCGGCGCGTGCTCCGGAAAAAATACATCGCCGCCGACGTCGGCATCACCGGCGCGAATTTCGCCATCGCCGAGACCGGCATGATTTCCATCACCGAAAACGAAGGCAACGCCCGCCTCACCGCCGCGCTGCCAAAAACGATGATCGCGCTGCTCGGCATTGAGAAGGTTTTGCCGCGGCTCGAGGACCTCGCGCTGTTTCTGCCGATGCTCGCGACCGCCGGGGCCGGCCAGCCGATGTCGGGTTACAACACGCTTTACGGCGGCCCGCGCCAGCCCGGCGAATGCGACGGCCCGGAGGAATTTCACGTGGTGCTGCTCGACAATCACCGCACCTCCCTCCTCGCCGACGCCGAGCAGCGCGACACGCTCCATTGCATCCGCTGCGGCGCGTGCCTGAACGTCTGCCCGATTTTCCGGAACGTCGGCGGCCACACCTACGGCACGACCTACTCCGGCCCCATCGGCTCGGTCATCACGCCGCATCTGCGCGGTTTGCAGGACTGGAAACATCTTTCCTTCGCGTCGTCCCTCTGCGGCGCCTGCACCGAGGCGTGCCCGGTGAAGATTGATTTGCACCATCACCTGCTCCAAAACCGCCGCAACGCCTCGGACCAAAAGCCTTCGTTCTTCGAGCGGCTCGCGCACCGGGCTTTTGCCGTCATCGCAAACAGCACGGTCTTGTGGTCCCTCGGCAAGAAACTGGGGTGGCTCTTTCAGCCGCTGCAGCGTCCCATCAAGGGCACCGCGCTCGACCCGGCGCAGGCGTGGACAAAAACCCGCGATTTGGCGCCCATTGCGCGCGAGTCATTCAAGGATTGGTGGAGGAAACGGAAATGATTTTAACCGCGAAATACACAAAAAACACGAAACCGATTGGTGGGGCGGGCAGTCCCCTGCCCGCCGCTCGTACGAACACCAACGACGGCGCGTACGGAGTGACGCGCCCTACCGAACAGCAATTTTCATTTAGCGTGGTGCGTGTATTTCGTGGTTTCCCAGTTTCACAGAACACATGACCGAATGCGAAAACATTCTGGCCCGCGTCCGCGAGGCGCTGAAGACGCCGGCTCCCCTGCCCGGCTCGCATGATGGCATCCACACGCCTCCGTTGCCGCAACCACCCGTTGCCGGCGCGCGCCAATGGCTGCCGGCGGTTGGGCAAGATTTCAACGATTGGGTTGAATTGTTCGGCAAAAATGCCGTGGACCTGAAGGCGGACTTTCAAATGCTGAACTCGGCGGAGGAAATGCGCCGGGCGCTCATCCGTTTGCGCGATGCGGGAGGCTGGAAACGCGCGGCGTGCCACTCCGGCATGCTGCCGGACGCCATCTGCCCGATGCTGGACCTGCCGCTGTTGCGAACCGACCGGCCTTACGATGTTCACGCCCTCGAAGCCTGTGACGTGGGCATCAGCGAATGCGACGCGCTCATCGCGCAGACCGGCAGCGTGCTGGTGACGAGCCGCAGCGCGGGCGGACGCGCGCTGTCCGTGCTGCCGCCGCATCACGTCGTGCTCGCGTGGCGCGACCAGCTGGTGCCGGATCTGCCCGCCGCGTTTGATTTGCTGAAAAAGAAATACGCGGACAATTATCCGAGCATGATTTCATTCATCACCGGCCCCAGCCGCACCGGCGACATCGAACGCATCCTGGTGCTCGGCGCGCACGGCCCGAAGAAACTGACCGTGCTGTGTTTTTGAAACGGAGGCGATTTGACTGTTTGGTGTCCCGCCTTTGGGTGATCGGCCGGCCCGCTTTGCAGTTTGCCGCGCCACCAGGTTGTCGCAAAGCGCCGGTCGAAATTTCGCCCGTTTTGGGGCTTGTTCATCACCGATATTTTGTTGAATATTTGTGTTGAAACCTGCGCCGCTCCCGCGCAGTGTCACATCATTATGAGAGCGAACCTTTTCCCTCTCCCCTGCGGCTTGTCCGGCACAGGCAAAAGTTCCATAACCTCTGCCGTTCTTGTTTTCGGATTCAAGCACACTTCACAAGCCTATGAATGCTGAAACACCCGCTCCAAGCGGAAAAAAGATTTTGGTGGTGGATGACGATCAGATCATTCTGAAAACGTTGTCCATCGTGTTGAACTCCAATGGTTATCAGGTATTCACGGCCGCCGATGGTCCGGGAGCCGCCACCATCGTTACCCGGGAAAGGCCGGATTTGATCCTGCTTGACATCCTGTTTCCGCCTGATGCGGCGAATGTCGGCGGGGCGTTGCAGGACGGGTTTTTCATCATTGAATGGCTGCGGCGCATGGGCGAAGCCAAGGACATTCCCATTATCATCATTTCGGGGGACAAGTCGGTGAAAGATAAAAAGCACGCCCTGGAGATCGAAGGAGTGGTGGGGTTCTTTCCCAAGCCAATTGACCGTGTCGCATTGTTGGCCGCCATTCGCGCCACGCTCGGCGAGGATGCGGGTGACAAGACGCCCGCCTCAGCCTGAATTTTGAGGACCGGGCCGGGTGGCATCGCGTCAGCCGCCTTTTTTTACACCCCGCCAAACCGGCGGTGGCGGCGGGTGTATTCCTCCAGCGCGGCGAAAAATTGCGGCTTGCGGAAATCCGGCCACAGCGTGGGCGTGATGACCAGTTCGGCGTAGGAAATCTGCCACAGCAGAAAATTGCTCACCCGCATTTCGCCGCTGGTGCGAATCAGCAGGTCCGGATCGGGAATGTTCCGCGTCCAGAGATGCTGCGAAATAACCTCCTCATTGATGTCGGCGGGTTCGAGCTTGCCGTCCCTGGCCTTTTCCGCGATGCGCCGCACGGCATCCACAATTTCAATGCGGCTGCCGTAACTCAACGCCATGACCAGCGTGAGGCCGCTGTTTTTGGACAAGGTCTGGATGGATTTCTTGAGATGTTCCTGCACGTTTTCCGGCAGGCGGTAAATCTGCCCGATGACCTCCAGCCGCACGTTGTTTTTGTTCAACTCCGGCGTTTCGGTCTTGAGGTAGTGGATGAGATATTTCATCAACGCATCCACCTCGTCCTTGGGGCGATTCCAGTTCTCGGCGGAAAAAGCGTAGAGCGTCAGATACTTGACGCCGAGTTCGCCGGCGGTGCGGATGATCGTCCGCGCTGATTCCGCACCCTGCCGATGTCCCTCGATGCGCGGCAGGCCGCGCGCCTTCGCCCAGCGGCCGTTGCCGTCCATGATCACCGCGACGTGCCGTGGCAGCGAGTCTTTGGCCCCGGCGCTCAAATGTGAAGTGGCAGAACTCATTTTTCTGTCCGCAGATTACGCCGATTGCGCTGATTTTAAAGCTGCAAAAAATCTGCGTTAATTCGCGCGACGGGAGGGACGGCGTTTCGCCATCCCCAATTTGGGTCACCGGCACGGCGACCCTCCCATATTAAACAAAAATCGTCTGGTCGCGGCTCGGGCCGACGGAGGCAATGGCCAGCTTCGCCCCGGTCAATTCGGCAATCGCCTTCAAATAAACACGCGCTTTGGCCGGCAGTTGCTTCCACGTGCGCGACTTGTCGGTCGGCGTCCGCCAGCCTTCAAATTCCACATACACCGGCTTGCATTCCGCGAGCGTCTGCGCGTCGTTGGGAACGAAATCGTAACGCGCCTTGCCGTGACGATAGGCGACACAGACTTTGATGGTTTCCACCGTGTCAAGACCATCGAGGTTCGTAACCGCGAGCTTGTCAATGCCGTTGACGATGGTTGCGTGCCGCGTGGCCACGCTGTCAAACCAACCGCAGCGCCGCGCACGGCCGGTCGTCGCGCCGAATTCGCGCCCCATCGCGTGCAGCATGTCGGCGATCTCGGCGCTCTCCGTCGGCAAAGGCCCCTCGCCCACCCGCGTCGTGTACGCCTTCATCACGCCGACGACATCGTCCATCTTGTTGGGCGCCACGCCGGAGCCGGTGGATGCGCCACCTGCCGTGGTGTTCGATGACGTGACGAATGGATACGTGCCGTGATCAATGTCGAGGAACGTCCCCTGCGCACCCTCGAACAGAATGTTGTCGCCCCGCCGCGTCGCTTCGTGCAGCAGCACGACGGTATTGGCAACGAACGGTTTCAAATATTTTCCGGCGGCGCGGTATTCCTTGATCACCTTTTTGAAGGAAAGTGGTTTCGCGCCAAGCGCGCGCAGCACCCCGTTGTTTTCCTTGATGCGGAGGCGCAATTTTTCCTCAAACCGCTCCGGATTCACGAGGTCAATCATGCGCAGGCCAACGCGCGCCGCCTTGTCGCCGTAGGCCGGGCCAATACCGCGCTTGGTGGTGCCGATCTTGTTTTTGCCCTTGAGCACTTCGCGCTGCGCGTCCAGTTCGCGGTGATACGGCAGGACAACGTGCGCCGTTTCGCTCACGACGAGGTTGCCGCCGACCTTGACGCCGAGTTTGCGCAGGCCGTTGATTTCGTCAACGAGGCCGACCGGGTCAATGACCACGCCGTTGCCGATGACACACAGTTTGTTTTTGCGCAGGATGCCGGACGGCACGAGGTGCAGGACGTATTTTTGTTTGCCGATGAAAACGGTGTGTCCGGCGTTGTTGCCTCCGGCGTAGCGGACGACGATGTCCGCATTTTCCGTCAGCACGTCAATGATTTTGCCTTTGCCTTCGTCGCCCCACTGGGCGCCGACCAAAATTGTGTTTGCCATATTTTTGGGAGGGATGGCGTGTCGCCGTCCCCAAAATTATTTACCGACAATAAAAATCCCCGAACGTGAATTCGGGGCAAAGCGCATGTCTTTGCGGAACGAGGCTAAGGACGCCGCACATTGATGTCAATTCCGTAGAAATAATTTCAATAACGCCCCCAGCTCATATCGAAGTGAGAGGATGGCCGAGAATCGCAAGACTGTTAGGTCGGGAACTCCCCGGAAAGTCCGCATCCTGAGGTCCGCTTCGCTTCCCACCCCGACCGGCAACCCCTCTCTCAACCGGCAAAAAACTGCAAATCTGCCCTTGACACCCGCGACCAAATCTTGGTAGTATCGCCTTATAATCAGTAAGGCAAAACCCTGAATATACTAATGAAATGAAACATCCTAGTTCTCGAATCCTTTACGGACTTCTCGCAACAATCGCGTTGTCCATCGCTGCGCCGCTCGCGCACGGGCAGTATTACAATGTCGTTGACCTTGGCACCCTAGGGGGAAGTAGTTCCTACGCTACAAGCATCGACGACATAACCGGGCAGATCGTTGGTTACAGTTATGTTAGCGGAAGTTCTACGGCCCACGCCATTCTTGTATAATGGGACCACAATGCAAGATCTCGGAACGTTAGGAACCGGATCCACCTACGCCACCGGCGTGAACAGCAGCGGGCAGGTTGTAGGGTATAGCATTGATTCGTCCGGCAATTACCAAGGGTTCCTGTATTCAGGCGGCACTATGCAAAACCTCGGAAGCGGAAGAGCCAATGGAATAAGCGACTACGGTCAAATAGCCTTCACCACAATCAACGCGAACGGTACAGCCAGCGCTTACGAAATCTCCGGCGTATCCAGATATAATCTTGGCACCCTCGGCGGCACTTGGACCGACGCACAGGTAATGAATCCAAATGGACTCATAGCCGGATCGAGCTTGCTAGCTGGAAACACCGCTCGAATGGCCTTCATGTTCACCATGCCCGGCCAATCCCTGCAAAACCTGAGTCTAAACCTCGGCGTGTACGGTTACGTCGCCGGCATTAGCCGCAGTGGGAATCTGGCGGGTTGCACCAGTGCTAACGGTCCACAACAAGCTTTTGTGACCGGGGCTTTCGGTGAGGATCCTCTTGACATCGATCCAAATGGTTCCGAAAGCGTTGCCTACGGTATTAACCAAAAGGGCCAAGCCGTTGGGTTTAAGCTGTTCGGCGATGCTGCACACGCCTTTATCTGGCAGGGCGGCCTAATGACGGACCTGAATACCCTACTAACTCCCGCCTCCTCGGGATGGGTGCTCACTTCCGCAACTGACATCGACGACGCTGGACAGATCATCGGATACGGCACCAACCCCTCCGGCCAGACCGATGCTTTCCTCCTCACCCCAACCACAGTTCCAGAGCCCACCACCCTCGCCTTGCTCCCCATCGCCGCCGCCGCCCTTATCCTCCGCCGCAAGCAAAACTGCTAAACCACACACGCCGTAGCCCCGACTTGTCGCCCGACACCCATTGTGAAGGCGGACAATCTAGTCCGCCCCTCTGCCATTGCCCTTAGGTAGTTGTAAAGTTTGAATCCAGCGCGCTGCTATCACTTTGTCGCAATGCTCCATGAACCGTTTCCAGACGATTTTTCAGCTCGCAAACCCCACAAATCCAGTCTTATCTCGCCGAAGCGTTCCCGCAAATTCTCGGCCCGGACACATTTCCCGTCCACGCGGTTGCTCCACGCCGCACTTTTTGGGAAAAGGCCATGCTCCTCCACGAAGAAACTTTTCGTCCGGCGGACAAGCCGCGCAAGGTGCGCTTGGCCCGGCATTATTACGACCTGTGGTGTCTCATCAACAAGGGGGTTGCCGCTCAAGCTCTGGCTGAGGCCAAACGAGTTCGCGTTGAGAATGCGCAGCGTGTGAGCGGTGAAATCGGCGTAAACTGGGATGGCGGTGGTGATTGATTCGGCGGTCGCGTCGTAAAGATGATGCCAGGAATGATCGTGGCGGAGTTTCCCTGTGACCGATTCCGCCGCAAGCCGCCGCCCAACACCCAAATAATCACCGCCAGGGACAACCAGACGAACACGAGGTAAAGATAAACGCCGTAATTCTGGATCAGGGCGTCCAGAGCGTTGAACACGGGATTCAGCACCGTACTCGCTATGGTGGCGCGAGCCGGAAGTGGAAGTGTTGCGGGTGCTGGAGGAACTGGGCATCGGCTTCGTGCCGTTCAGTCCGTTGGGCAAAGGTTTCCTCACGGGCCAAATCAAGGAGGACACGAAGTTCGACAGCACGGATTTCCGCAACAGTGTCCCGCGCTTCAGCGCGGAGAACCGGAAGGCGAACCAGGCGCTGGTGGATTTGATCGGCCGGTTTGCGGCGGAGAAGAAGGTGACGCCCGCGCAGGTGGCGCTGGCGTGGTTGCTGGCGCAGAAGCCGTGGATCGTGCCGATTCCCGGCACGACGAAGCCGCATCGCCTGCGCGAAAATTGCGGGGCGGTGGCGGTCGAGATCAGGCCGGAAGAATTGCGCACGCTGGAAATCATGGCGGCCAAGATTCCGGTTCAAGGCGAGCGTTACCCGGAACACTTGCAGAAATTGGTCGGACGGTGAGACCGAACCAGCTTTGCTGCTATGACCAACATCCTGATTCTCGGCGCCCACGGCCAGATTGCCCGTGTGGCAACCGACCTGTTCTTGAAGCGCACCGACGCGCGGCTGACGCTTTACCTGCGCAATGCCCGGCGGCTCAAGTTATCCGGCCACGCCGACCATGTGCGTGTGGTGGAAGGCGATGTTTTGGACACGAAAACACTGGAGGCTGCCATGGCCGGCCAGGATGTCGTCTATGCGAATCTCGCCGGTCAGTTGGAACAGCAGGCTCGGTGTATCGTGACAGCGATGAAGAAAGCCGGCCTCAAGCGCCTGATCTTCATCAGCTCGATGGGAATCTATGACGAGATTCCGGGTGAACGTCATGGCAGCATTCTCGACCCATATTGCAAGTCAGCCGGCATCATTGAGGCATCCGGGCTTGACTACACCATCCTGCGGCCTGCCTGGCTGAACAACTTGGACGAAATTGACTACGGGACGACGCGAAAAGGCGAGCCTTTCAAAAACGCCTCCGAGGTGGTTTCGCGCAAGAGCGTGGCTGATCTCGTCGTCAAGTTGGCGATGACGCCAGGGCTAGAAATTCGGAGCAGTTTGGGTGTTCACAAGACATCTTGAAGCAACGAGAACAGGAATACATTCACCACAAACCTACGACTAGATTATGGAAATCAAACGAATCGGCTCACAGCCATCAAACAAAGGCCCGGCTGACTGGTTCACCGGCACGGTGCGCGTTGACTCACCGTTCAAGGGGACCGAACCCGCGCGTGTCAGCGGCGCAATCGTCACGTTTGAACCCGGTGCCCGCACCGCGTGGCACACGCATCCGCTGGGGCAAACGCTCATCGTGACCGCCGGCTGTGGACGCGTGCAGCGCGAAGGCGGACCGATTGAGACCATCCATCCCGGAGATATTGTCTGGTTTCCGCCCGGCGAAAAACACTGGCATGGTGCTGCACCGACCACGGCCATGACGCACATCGCCATCGCGGAGTTGCTCGACGGCAAGGCCGTTGACTGGATGGAAAAAGTCAGCGACGAACAATACGGCGTTTGAACGGTGCATTCGCCGCCTTTCGCGTTGGCTTTCCTTGTTTTAAACTATCGAACTAAATGAAAATACTAATTATCAACGCTCACCTCACCTATCCCGGATGGTCTGAGGGCAAACTGAACCTTGCCTTCATGGAGCTCGCGAAGACGTTTTTCGTGGAACGCGGGCACCAGGTCGTCGAAACTTTTATCGAGCGGGGCTATAAACCAGAAGAAGAGGTTAACAAACACCTTGCCGCCGACGTGGTCCTCCTCCAGACGCCAGTGAACTGGTTCTCTGCACCCTGGATTTACAAAAAATACGTGGACGAGGTGTTCAATGTTGGCCTATCCACAAAGGCCTTGCTCGAAGGCGACGGCCGCACACGCAAAGACCCCAGCAAACAGTATGGCACGGGCGGCAAAATGCAGGGGAGGAAATTCATGATCTCCGCGACTTGGAATGCTCCGAGAGAAGCTTTCGATAACCCCAACGGCAAATTATACGGTGGCAAGGGGACGGCCGACTTGTTCCTCCACATCACTTCCAACTACAAATTCTGCGGCTACGACATTCTGCCGGCTTTTGGGATTTTCGATATTTTCAAGAACCCGGACGTCCCGCATGCGCTGGAAGATTACAAGCGGCATTTGGAGAAGCATTGTCTCTGATCGGTTTCATAGCGAACATCTCTTCCCATCAGTAAACGCCAAACATCATGAAAAAAATCCACCTCACTGAGAACGCGATTAAGAACCACGAGGAGCTTTTCCCAAATCACGAATCCAAACTACAACAGACGGACCCTGAATTCATCGCGCTGTTCGACAACTGGGCGTTCGACGAAGTCATCCGCCAGAGCCAGTTGGACACCAAAACCAGGGTGATGATGATTCTGGCGTCAACCATCGCCTCGCAGGCGCTCGGCGAATACAAGGTCATGGTGGGCGCGGCGCTCAACGTCGGTCTGACGCCGGTCGTGATTAAAGAAATTCTGTATCAATCAGTGCCCTATGTCGGTGTGGCGAAGGTTTTCGATTTTTTGCACGCGACCAACGCCGTCTTCCAAGAAAGGGGCATCGAACTGCCCGTGGAAGGCCAGTCCACCACCACGGCTGAGACACGTTTCGAGAAGGGAGTCGCGGCGCAAAAAGCGATCTTCGGCGAGGCGATTGACAAGATGCGGCAGCAATCGCCCAAGGACCAGTTACACATCCAGGACTTTCTCGCGGCCAACTGCTTCGGTGACTATTACACTCGCAACGGTATTGATCTCAAAACGCGGGAGCTTCTGACGTTTGCCATGCTGATCTCGCTCGGCGGCTGTGAGCCGCAGGTCAAGGGCCATGTGACCGGCAATCTCAAGATCGGCAACCACCGCACGTGCTTGATTGACGTCGTCACCCAACTATTGCCATACATCGGTTATCCCCGCACACTCAACGCGCTGCGGATGATTGATGAAGTGGTTCCATCCAAGAACATGGCCAGTGCCGCAACCACCGCGCACTGACCATTAAAAAAGAGAATTCACTATGAAACAACGCACATGGTTTATCACTGGAGTCAGCAGCGGCTTCGGTCGCCAGCTAACCAATCAACTTCTTCAGCGCGGCGACCACGTAATCGGAACCGTCCGCGACACCAAAAAAATCACCGATTTGATCGAGCGTTATCCCCAGTCATTCTACGCTGAAGTGCTCGAAATGACCGACCCGGCGGCGATTCGCGCGGTGGTCGAACGCTCGTTCGCGCAGCGCGGGCGGATTGACGTGCTCATCAGCAACGCCGGTTATGGCTTGTTCGGCGCGGCAGAGGAACTCACCGACGAGCAGGTCGAACACCTCGTGGCAACCAATCTGGTCGGCCCGATCCACTTCATCCGTGCTGCGCTGCCGCACCTGCGCGCTCAGGGCGGCGGACGCGTCATTCAGATATCTTCCTACGGCGGGCAGGTCGCCTTCCCGGGGAACTCGCTGTATCACGCCTCAAAGTGGGGCATTGAAGGGTTCGTGGAATCCGTCGCGCAGGAAGTCGCGTCCTTCGGCATCGGCATGACCATCGTCGAACCCGGCGGCGCGCGCACCGAGTTCCGCTACGGTAGCGCGCAGGTCGCGAAGCTCACGCCCATCTATGACCAAACTCCCGCTCATAGCTTCTTGCGGATGCTGGACCCCAAAAACGGACTGGCCCCCGGTGACCCGGCCCGAATGGCCGCGCGCATCATCGAGAGTGTCGATGTGGAGCCTGCGCCGTTGCGCATGGTGCTCGGCTCACAGGCGCTGGAAGGCACCCTTGCTACTCTACGCAAGCGGATCGCCGGCTTCGAAACGCAGACTGCTCTGGCGGCTTCGACAGACTTTCCGCCTGGTGCGTGACGTTGTGAGCCATGCCCGCCATTTCGGTCAGCCTCAAAACCCGCATGCGGACAGAGGCCGAGAATAAAAGTCAACGTCATGAACGAGGCGGAACGGCAGCCGGGCATCAAGGTTGAAAGCGCAACTTTGAAGGCAATTGTTGAAAAAATAGTCGCGCTTAAAAAATAATTTCCGTCCTGCTACGTCATTATCCGCAGCAGGACATCCAGACCAAGGCTATTGAATTCAGGGTAAAATCAGGCTTGTTTTTGTCAGAAATACTGCATATTTTTTCGGACAATAATTTAATGGGAAAGCACGCAAAATCTATTGATAGCCAAATCCTCCAGCGGGTGAAAACCAGCGGGAGGGGCTGGGTTTTCACGGCCAGAGATTTTATGGACCTCGGCAGCCGTGATGCTGTGGACAAGACTCTTTCCCGTCAGGCACAAAGCAGAATCATCCGAAAACTGGCTCGTGGCCTCTACGACTACCCACGCCAAGACCCGCAACTTGGCCTGCTTTCGCCTTCCATAGATGCCATCGCCCAGGCTTTGCGAGGGCGCGATGCCGTTCGCCTGCAACCATCCGGCGCTTACGCCGCCAACCTTCTCGGCCTCTCGGATCAAGTGCCGATGAAAGTTGTTTTTTTAACCGACGGTTCCCCACGCCGGATTCAGCTTGGCAAACTTCAAATTGTCCTCAAACGCACCACGCCGCGTAACATGGCAACCGCCGGGAAAATCAGCGGGCTGGTGATTCAGGCATTGCGTCACTTGGGCCAACGCCATGTGGACGGTGATGTGCTGGCTACTCTTCGCCAGCGCCTCAAGTCCGCCGACAAACGACAACTCCTCAAAGATTTTCACTTCGCTTCGTCATGGATCGCCCGGTTTATGCAGCAAGTCGCCGAAACTCCAAAAAAATGAGCCATGCAATCTTTCGCCCAACTTCCACCTGATCAGCGCCGTCGCCTCTGCGACGAAGCGCAGGCGAAGCTCGGTCTTCACGCGGTGAGCGTGGAAAAAGATTTTTGGGTGTGCTGGACGCTGCGTGAATTGTTTCAACTGCCGGAATGGGGAAATCACTTCACTTTCAAAGGCGGCACGTCGCTCGCCAAAGCCTGGAAACTCATCGAACGATTTTCTGAAGACATTGACGTGGTCATTGACCGTGATTTTCTCGGTTTCGGCGGCGACCGTGGCCCTGAACACGCTCCAAGCAAAAAACAACAGCGTCTGCGATTGGATGCTCTCAAAGCCGAATGTCAGCGGCGCATCCGGGATTCCCTATTACCGGCCCTTGCCGCGCGGTTCAAATCATTGTTGCCGGCGGGCGCTGCTTGGAAATTAGAGGAAGACCTCGCCGATCCCGATGGGCAATCGCTGTCATTTTTTTATCCGGCGGTGATTGAAACCGCTGCTTACGTTCAGCCGGTGGTAAAAATTGAACTCGGCGCACGTTCGGACACCGAGCCTTCCGAGACCCTGCAGATGCAGTCCTATCTCGCCGAAGCTTTTCCGCAAATTCTCGGCCTGGACACATTTCCCGTCCGCGCGGTTGCTCCACGCCGCACTTTTTTGGAAAAGGCCATGCTCCTCCACGAAGAAACTTTTCGTCCGGCGGACAAGCCGCGCAAGGTGCGCTTGGCCCGGCATTATTACGACCTGTGGTGTCTCATCAACAAGGGGGTTGCCGCCCAAGCTCTGGCCGATCCGGGCCTATTCAAACGTGTCGCCGCGCACCGCGAAATTTTCTTTCGCTGGTCCTGGGTGGATTACACCACCCTTCGCCACGGTTCGCTCCGTCTCGTCCCGCCCGACGACCAACTGGCTCACTGGCGGCAGGATTACCAAACCATGCGGGGCGAAATGTTTTTTGGCAACGTGCCGAAATTTGATGAAATCCTCCGCGTCGTCGGCGACTTTGAAAAACGTTTCAACCAATCGCCAGCGGCATGAACCGATATGGATTGTCTCGCGTCATACACTTATCCTGGAATCTTCCATATTTTGGAGACATTGTGCGGTTGCAAGATTAATTTTGTAATTGACAAACGCATTCGATATTCTGTGACAAATCGGCCCTTTTTCGGATGAACCAGTTCACTTGCATTGACCAAATACTTAACCTCTTTCGCAGCGACAGGCTGCTGCCCATTTTTCTCAAGGTTTGCTCTTATTTCTTCCATTTCAGCAAATGTCATTGGAATTCCGGGTAATCGTTCACCGACGAGATTCAAGACCCTATGACCGATTCGCTGGGCCGCTCTCTGTGTGCTATCCGTTTGGATGGGTGGCGAAATTTTCTTCAATTCCTTTTCGACTGCTCCCTCAATGCGGGAGCGGAGGTTGTTGTCATAATTGGTTCCACGCCCTGACATCCGGCAAAAAATTTCTCTCCAGCATGAGCGTGCCCAGAAATCCTGTGCCCGCCAAAATCCGCCGAACAATTCAATTAATCCGCGCAGTTTCCGCCCAGCATCGGAGATTTCCATGCGCGTCACAATGGGTTTGACCTGCAACCGTTCGCGTCGCACGTCGGAATAGTCAAACCACGGTTCCCCACGAAATAAGAGAAGTCCGTGTAACACCGACTCATCGGCAGGCAGTCGCAATTCAAGATGAGGTGGATTTTGTGCGCCGAGCCACATTGAGCTTCTTTCCACCCGGACGGCAAAAAATCCGCTGCGAGAAATACGCGCTGGAGCACGAAACATTGAGGCGACAAGTGGACGCCCGCTTTTTCTTGGGAGATGCCACCAATCCTGGCCGGACAACCCTCCTTCTCTTGGTTCGCGCTCGATTTGAACATCCACTGCCCATACTCCCGCCGGCACTTCGTTCTGAATTATTTCAGGTGGATGTATTTCCCATGTCTGTGTTCGTTCAACTGCGACAAGCCGCTCGGCATTGTCTCCATTGAGCGAGGGAATGAACTCTTTTCGTCCGCTTTGCTGTGCCCGTTCATTTCGCCAGCGCGACTCTATCTCGGCGGTGTTCGCCAATCGTATGGGGGCGTGAAACTGACCCGCGCGCAATTTATCCGCGAAAGCGGACAATTCATCATCAGAGCGGGAAACGCTGACAAGCTCGACCGTTCGACTACCGCTGCTACCCTGGCCTGTGAAGTGATAAAGCCAATTTTTGAGCGCCGCTATAAAAGTTGTTTCCTGAATTAATTCGGATGGAACCCACAGGCAATAACGGTATGGCGCATCCCATGCTCCGGCTCCTTCGTTCAGGCAGGAACGCCAGTAGAACAGGAAATCACGCAAGGTTGAACCGACCACAACCCGGTAAGAATGGTCAAAAGCCCCACGGGAAAGATTACGGGTAAGATGAATGCCAGTAAGTTCGCAAGGTGCCGTAAAAGCCAGCGGTGGTTTCCAGTCGGGGCCATGCGGCGTTCCAGAAATGCGTTCCATGCCTGCGCACAAAGAATGCAAATCGTCCACCTGCAAATGCTCGGCGGAAACTTTTGAAAGCAGGTTCTCCATCCAACCGAGTTGACGGGGTTTTCCGGTCTGCAAATCGAACCATTGATCATAAGTGCCAAGATTTCGGTGCAGGAAACGGCGCAAAAGCACAGGACAATCCTTGCCGAACCCGAAAAGCAACAGTGGACGCTTTTGATAAGTCGCGAGGTTCTGTGCAGTTGGCGGGACTGCGGTTCCCGGCGCCTGGATATTTTCCTCTGTCCATTGTGTTGGGCTGGGTGCAGGCACACCTGTGTTTTGTCCCGACTTGTCGGCTCCTTGTCCAGACTGCGCTTGTTTTGACTTGGTAATCAGCCACGGCGACATTCTTTCATCCAATTTGGCTAAAAGTTCGTCGGATAAAGGTGCGGATGAATATATGTGGTCTGGGTCAAAATAATTCAATTCCTGCCATGCGTCCTCGGCAGGGTTTCCATCGTCCTGCAATAATGCGACTGCACTTTGACGACCTCCCCAAAATTCGTTGCTCCACTTCGCCAAGCCGTCACACACTGCATCAAAGCCCGCTGTTTCTGCAAACAGGAAGGCCGTCCTGACAGGTCTGGCTCTGGCAAATACGTTGAATGGCATGGTTTCAATGAATCACTGTCCGACAGATATTACCTTGATGCCGGTCTGATTCGCAATCAGCACTCACTTCAGATTGACACATCCAAGCCGTCATGAATTTGGTATCCCACGGCCTCATAACCGCGCACGCGCTTGGCATACATAGCTGACAAAACTGGCACAGCGCCGTCCACATAATCATAAACGATGACTTCCCGTTTGTTGTCATGCAGACGGTGGAGCCGGCCGACGTATTGTTGCAATGTGCCGCGCCACGAAATCGGCGCGGCAAGAAATAGCGTGTCCAATCGCGCATCGTCAAAACCCTCGCCGATGTAACGGCCAGTCGCCAACAGGACTCGTTCTTCATCGTTGGGAATAGCCACTAACTGTTCAGCGACGGCGCGGCGTTGTTTCGCGCCCATACCGCCTTTCAACACGACGATATGTTTGGCCAGCCCAGCCAATCGCGTGGCGAATTCGTCCACCTGGTTTGTGCGTTCGGTTAGAAAAATGGGCGAACGTCCGGCTTTGATTGCACGAACAAGGTCAACCGCAATCAAATCGTTGCGGGACTTATCAGCGGCAAGCGCAGCATAGAGCGCGTGCATCTCCGGTTTTTCAGCCGTAAGCGGCAATCGGAAGTTCGTTGGTCGGGGAATGACGACGTGCTTGAACGGTCGTGCCAGTGCCTGCTCTTTTGCGTTTACGCGATAACGAATCGGTCCGCACTGCATTACGATAATTGGATGATGTCCGTCTTTGCGTTGCGGCGTAGCGGTCAGGCCGGTAATATAACGCGCCTTCACCTGCCGCAGCACCTGCTCAAAACTCACTGCCGATAGGTGATGGCATTCGTCCACAATGACATGGCCATAGTTTGCAACCACGTCGTCCACAACCTGTTTGCGATTTAGGCTTTGAATGACAGCAACGTCAATCACGCCGCTGGCACGCCGCCGACCGCCGCCAATTTGACCGATGCTCTTAATCGACAGATTCAGAAACGTGGCGAGCCGCTCGCGCCATTGATCCAGAAGTTGGCGGCGATGAACCAGCACCAGCGTATTGACTTTCCGTGCGGCAATCAGCCACGCGGCCACGACCGTTTTGCCGAAAGCGGTTGTAGCGCACAGAATGCCGTCGTCAAAACCAAGCATGGCATCGGCGGCAGTTTGTTGATCCGGGCGAAGCTGACCGTGAAACGCCACGTCAATCGGTTGCCCGGCAAATCGCTGGTCTTCCAGTTCAACCTTGATGTTGTGCGATTTGAAAAGTGAGATGGTTTCATCAAGGCAACCGCGCGGCAGGGCAACGTGCCGGGGGAATTCCTCCGCGCATCGGATGACGCGCGGCTTGCCGAACGTGGACAATCGCATTGCTTGGGCGCGGTAAAATTCCGGGTTTTGAAAAGCAGCCAGCCGGTGTAACCGATTCAACATCGCGGATGGCAATCCTTCTTTTTCGACATAAACAAGATTACTGTAGACGATCCGCACTTTATCAGGCAATGGGCTGGTAATGGGTTTGTCCTTTTTCTTCCGTGATGGCGGCAACGTCCACGGGTCTTCAGCCGAATCCTCATCGGTCACACTGCATCGGACGCCGATGATTTCGCCACTGCGTTCGGCATCGCGCACAATGCTTTCGATTTCCGCGAGTGACATTTGCTGGATACCAGACAGGAACGCCCACTGATCCGGGTATGGATTGAAACCGGCGTCGAGAAAGACGCTATTGCCGTGGCTGCGTGGAAGCTGCTGCAACGGCAGCGCAATGAGGTTGCCAAAGCCACCCTTCGGCATTGTGTCCTGACTCGGAAACAAACGGTCGTAGGAGTCGAGGCCGAGTTGATGTCGGCGCTCCATCGTCCGGGTGAGAATGGCCGCGCCAAGTTTTCGCGCCAGGCCGGCGTGTAGTGGCGTGTCGAAGAAAATCCAGATGTGACCGCCGCGTCCTGAACGCGACCGTTCGAGAGCGGCAGGAATTTTCCAGTCGGCACAGGTCTGGAGAAACGCGCGCACATCGTCCTGCCAGGTTGCCTTGTCAAAATCGGCAGCGAGCAGCCAGCACGTTTCATCGGTCAGCAACGGATAAATGCCAGCCGTCAACTTGCCGGTGAGATGATCGTGAATGACTTGATTGGTCAACGGAAAGTATTCCTTGGGTTCGTCCGGTTTTCTTTGGAGTGGATTGCTCCAGACCTTTCGATATGCTGGTGAATAGCCGGTTTTGCCATTTCGTCCTTCCCATCGCATAGCATAAACATCTTCACGCCCGCGAAACAGACTGCGGAACAACTTCACCTTTTCTTCCGGGCTGGATTTGGAATGGATTGCAGAGCCAACAGGAGAAACAACCGGCACAATGGAGAGAGGTGGTGCTTCGATTTCAGAGAGTTCCCACCGACTTCGCAAAGTTCGATTTTCCTCGCGTAATCGCTCACATTCCGCGAGTGCGTCGGCCAGTTTCTGTTCAACGGACATCGAATCCACGTCTTCAATAATGCTCGATTGCAAATTTTGGTGCGATGCAAAATTCCTATTTCATTGTGGCACAGTCGTGTGGGTTACGAATCACCTGCTACTCTCACTGGCAATATCAGACATCAAAAAATTCCTGATTTGCATCCGCAGGGCTGACTCCGGCACGCCTCGTTTCGTCCATTGTATGGCTCGACTGCGCCTGTCAAGGTCGTCCAAATAAAACGATGCGCTTCGCGCCGGGTTTTCTTTTTGTGGCTCCACCTGGACAGTGCTCGCCGAGCCGGGGACGTGGCTGGTTAGGAAGGCGCGTCGGGATTTCCAGCCGGAGATTTCTGCGAACACATTCAACCGCAAGCTATGCACAAGACGGCATCCAAGCCAATGACGGGAAATCCAGAAATACAACTTAAGATTTATGGTTGACAACTGTATCTATCGTGCTACGATAGGAAATATGCCGTTTATTCAGTTTCCTTTCATCGAAGTGCCGAAAGAACTGCACAAGCTGGTCGGCGAGCCGACGCCCGGCACTCGTGCCTATCGGCGAGAGGGAAGTTTCAAGGAATGCGGCGAGTGGCTGGAAAAACTCGGTGAGTATTACAAAGGGGACGTGGGGCTTTCAACCAGCAGTGTCGTCCTATTCGTTCCCGTCTCTCGCGCCAGCGTCTATAAACGCATCAAGGAAGGCAAATTGACGGCCTTTTTCTTTTACGTCACCCACGAAGAAACCAGATTGTTCGGCGCAAAGCGCAGAGCCAAAGAACGCCCCTTTATTGTCGTGTCGGTCAGTGAATGCAAAGCCTGGGCAGAGGAAATCAAGCGCCGAGTCGGTTTTGTGGACGACCCGGATGAGAGTCTGTTTAAGGAAAGTGAACGTCTGTTGCAGGCGGGCGGTGGGGATGAGCCAACAGAGCAAGAAGCCAAAGAAGCAGTGGAATTCACCGAACGTGACCCGAAGGACAAGGGCAATCAGAAGGTGAAGTATCAAAAGGAACGAAGCACCATTTACGAGGACTACAAACAGCAGGATATGCTTTATCTGCTGACAGAATTGAAAGCGGCAATGGCTTCCCCTGAAAAGGCCGCTGCTTTGCGGAGACGGCTGCGAAGGGGAGTGGAATGGGACAAAAAAAACAAGACTTGGAAATTGAAGGAGGAAAAATGATGTTTTATGCCAGTCGAGCATCAATTTAATGACCGTTTGATACGGTTCCCGGAATTGGAGAAGATTTTCGGTGTTTGCAAGCGCACGGTAAGACGAAGGGCGGAAAGCGGCGAGTTGCCTCCATTGCGGCGGATTGGCCGGGCGGTGGGGATGCTCGAAAGCCAGGTCAAAGCGTATTTTCAAAAGTTGAGTCAACCGAGTAATTGAAAGGAACAAATATGATTGCTTACATTTACCGCCCCAAACGGCAACGCAACGGCAAACGGGCTTCCAACCGGATTTGGCGGGCGCGGCTGAAACTGAACGGCGACGTTAAGGCGCGGGACATTTCTCTTGGCGTTTCCGACAAGCAGGTGGCCGAACAAAAATTGCGGGACATCACCCGCGACCATGAGCGGGTGTCCGTGGGTTTGCTGGCCCCGGCGGCGCAACGCGAGACGTTTGAAAACCCGATGGGAAAGCTGGTGGACGGCTACGTGGCAGATTTGAAGGCGCTAGGGCGTTGCGCCGATCACGTCCGCCATGTGGACAAGCGTTTGCGGCGGCTCATGCGGGAATGCCACTGGCAGAGCCTGCGCGACGCCACGGCGGATGCGTTCTTACGCTGGCGCGCCGAACAAACACAAGCTCCCAAAACCATCAATGAGTATCACGCCGTCTTGTCGGCCTTGTTCACCTGGCTGCGCAAGCAGAATCGTGTTGCGGCCAATCCATTTGAAATCATCAGCAAAGTGGATACCCGCCTGCAACGCGCTGGCGTTTCGCCGCGTGAAGCGATGGAACTGGCGCGGCATAGCGATATGCGGCTGACGATGAAAACCTATACGGACGTGGCGCAGTTGCCCTTGGCGGCAACCGTTCGCGGATTGCCTTCGATTGGCGACTCACAAATAGACTCACAAACTTTAGTCGCCGACCGTCCTGCCATGTCACCTTCCGTCATCGGTTTGAAGTCCATTAAGGTATGTAAAACCATTGGAAACATTGACGGAAATCACGGTGCGTCATCCATTGTCACTTTCAGTCACGAAAATAAAAATGGCGGAGAGAGGGGGATTCGAACCCCACGGTTTTGCCCGTAAATAAAGGGGAATCTCACGGAGACTCCCGAATAGACTCCCGAAATTCAATCCCGTCTTGTCCTGACTTGTCTCAAGTAGTCACGGCTTGGGCAAAACTTTCCGCTCCAATCAAGGCAGCCATTCTTGCGCTTGTCAGAACGGCGGACTGATTCTCCACCAATCACCATGACCTTGAACTTAACATTTCACTTGGACGCGCTGCAATCGAATTTAACGCGCTTGCAGGCCGGGGATTTGAACTGGCCGCATTCGGAAGATCGCCGTTTTGGAAAAACGTGCTGGCGAGGCTGGCAACCGCCACGGCTGCGATTTGGGCGTGAGACTGACGAACTGAAAACGGAGGACGAACGATGAACTTAAATCCCGCTGAATTGCTCAATCCCGTTTTTAACACGCTGGACGGCCTGATCGAAAACGGCGGTGTCTATCTCTACCTAGTGTTTGTCTGGCTTGCACTGCTGGCCATCGGTTGGATTTTCAGCGGCGGCTTATGGAAACGGATGAAAGGAAACTCCGTCACGGTCGTTCCCGGAATCATCTTCACGATACAACCGCCGCCGCAATCCCCGCCGCCAATCATCGGCATCGAGGTTGACCAGACGTGGAATGGTGACGACGAAACAATGGACGAACCATGAACACATTTCATTCCCGGCAAACAGACTGTGACCGACACGCTCGCAAAAATGAGAACACCGGCACGTTAAATTTCACGTCACAAATTGCACCATCAATTTGCACAGTCAGGCACACGAAGCGTGTCAAAACCAATGCAGCAATTTTCAAGTCACGGTGCAGTCGCACGGTTTTGTGCTACCGCTTTGATAGGGTGGAAGCCTTACCCCTTGTCTGGACAAGGATTCTGCGGCTCGCTCAAATCTCGCCGCTGGAGGCGCGGAGTCCCGCGAGACGGCCACACGATGATCGCGAAATATCCGGCAAGACATCCGGCGAAATATCTCGCCGCAAATCCGAATCATGTCCCGGCAATGGCCGGGCAGTGGCAACGGCAATGCCGCCGGACGTCCGGCAAGGCGACTCGCAAGATAACTTGTGTTGCACCGGATATGGACGTGCGATGTCCGCGCCGGAAACTTGCGAGACAACTCGCAACACAGTCACGAGACAGCCGTGCCACGGTCAAGGCAACATCTCGCAAGGCAACTCGCTCAAATTTCAACCATGACATTCAAAAAATTATGAACACACCAGTTAAACCAACGCCCGATCTTGAAGGATTGCGGAAAGCGGTTCAGGAATTCCGGCCTAATCTGCATCGCGTGCCCTTCAATAATTTGAAACCTATCCATGATTCCATCGTGGAATTGCGCAGGCGAAAAATTTCTTATGCGTCCATTGCTGATTTGCTGATACAACACGGCGTCGGGACCAGCCGGGCGCGCGTGGCCGAATACGGCCGCATTGTCCTGGACGGAGGTAGAAAACGCAAACGGCGGAAACGAGCGAAAATCGCGCCGGTCATAAATGTCCCGGCTACGCCCCAAAGTGCGCCAGCCGTGGCCGCAAAACCCGCGCCGACCACGGCAGCGCCGGCGGCAGTTACGAACAACGTTCCCCCGCCGGCAAAGGAAAGCTCACCCTACACGTCACGCGGGCCACACATTGCCAACGTGAGAATGATGAGTCCTGAAGAAAAGGCAGACTTCGATGCTTTCCTGAAAGCAAAAAATGCCCCAAAATCGTGACCGCCGCTCACGCAGCTCGTGGCGCGTTTATCCACTCCGGCGAGTTGCCGATTTGATTCATTGGTATTTTCCACCCATGACCGTGACACTTCCCGCGTGAAGCCTTAATCGCCGTCCGGTCTTTGGCGAAGCGAGCATCGTCAAGGAGGAACGACAAAACGGCGAGTCATGTTTGAGCCGTTTTTCGTAGTGTCCTTGACGACGCGCAGCGAGCCATACAATTGGAAGGCGATTCACGCGGAGTTAGCAAATGGTTAGCATTGAATTCGCAACGCGGTTAGCGCCGTGGTTAGCACCGGATGAAGCACATGGCAGTCAACACGCGAAGCAACAAGGTTGGCAGCGGGTGAGCTTTGCGCGAAGCATTTCGCAGGATGTCTTGCCAGCAGTTGCACCGTCCAGCTTGCGAGACTCCGCGCAATCATGGGCGAGATTTGGGCGAGCCGCAGAAATCTTCCGGTCGGAAGGGGTAACGCGTGCGTGCGAAATGATGGGGTTACAGTGATTGTTTGACATGAGATGAAATGCGTGAACCAAACCTGCGATTCCGTTCGCAGTAGCCTATCGGCACCGGCGAAACTGGTAAC
>Ga0181530_10000782_pt1 | contig 41241 bp, 35 predicted proteins | sample PEATcosm2014_Bin_42_FD_119769 | JGI IMG/M metagenome (GOLD analysis project Ga0181530, IMG submission 119769) | Peatland microbial communities from MTU Mesocosm Facility, Houghton, MI, USA - PEATcosm2014_Bin10_60_metaG | ecosystem: Environmental > Terrestrial > Soil > Wetlands > Peat | place...
GCCGTGCGCCCTCTCAGGCCGGCTACTGATCAAAGCCTTGGTGGGCCGTTACCCCGCCAACTAGCTAATCAGCCGCGACCCCCTCCTCCGGCGAATTGCTCCTTTGATCCGCAGGAATTGCACCCACGGATGTTATGCGGTATTAGCCACGGTTTCCCGAGGTTATTCCCCGCCAGAGGGTAGGTTAGTCACGTGTTACTCACCCGGTCGCCACTTTACTCACGGGGTTGCCCCCGCTTTCTCGTTCGACTTGCATGTGTTAGGCACGCCGCCAGCGTTGATTCTGAGCCAGGATCAAACTCTCGTTTGAAACCTGATCGCCTGCCCCGAAGGGCAGACGCCGCCGTTCGCCCCGTGAGGGGCGGACGGCCATTGTTGTGAGATCGCTCGAACAGAGACCCAAACGTCTCAAATTCAAAACGGGGTCCCCACCACGCTTGCGCGTGATGAGGTCGTTCAATTTCTCACGACTGGCACGTTCAACCTGTTGTCAAAGACCGTTCCACCTGACGCCTAAGCGGGGTGGTGCAGTCGGAGTGGACCCCATGGCCCACGTCCTCGAAACTCCCAACCCTCACCTCAACGGCTCGTGCTGGGAAACCTTTCAACCTTACCGCGAATCGCGGGGCCCGTCAACCCGCGCTGCGATGCGCGAATCAACTTTGGCACGGCGGCGCTTCCACTCCCGTTTTGGGCGGAGCGCAGCGCAGAAGGCGCCTTCGGCGTGCTGCCGTTTTCAGGGCGCACCAAGCCGAGAGGCGAGAATCCTGAGTAAAAGATCGCTTGGAGGTCTTGCGATGAACGCTAAACCCTTCGGAGAACTCTGTCCCCGAATAGAGACCCCGTGGCCGGAGCCAATTTCCTACACGGTTATTGTATCAGATGTCGCGGAGCTTGCAAGGGGTCCAATTTCTTAGCGCCAGCCGCGGTTCGGACCCGGTTTAGAAAGTGAAGATGGGCCCGAACTCGTTGCGCCAGTCGTGCCAGTAGCGCGCCGGGTCGGCGCGGAACAAGGTGCCGAAGCAGGAGAATCCGCTGGCGCTCGCTGTGGCCACGCCGGTCGAGGTGCCGTTGCCGCCGATACACGTGGAATGCGTCAGGTAGACCGACGTCTCATAATTGAAGGCGACATACTGGTTGAACTTCCACGCCAAGGTGGCCACTCCCATGTCGGACCGGTCACGCTGCCCGCTCGAGTTCGCCACCCAGCCGTTGGCCAGCAGCCCGCCGGTGGTTCCCGAGCCGTTGATGGCGCCGATGGCGGTCATGGCGCGAATGTCGCGTGCCTTGACCTGGTCGGTACCGTAGGTGAAAGCCAGGGTCCATCCGGCGTTGCGTCCGGCCGGATTGGCGTCGAAGAGGCGCGACAGCGGGAAGGAGAGTTGCGTGAACCCGCCCTGCGACCGCAACGGATGCTGCGGAACGATCTGCCAGGCGTCTAGCGCCGGGTTCCACCCGAAGGCCGCGTTGGGCGCTTCGGCGTCGATATTAAACGCGTTGGGACAATTGGCCGGGATGATGTTGCACATCACCACCCCGCCGGTTCCAATCGTGCCGGGAGCGTTCTGCAACCCGATGCGGTTGTCGTTGAAGACGCCGAAGGCCTGGCCGCCGAAATAGTATTTCAAGTCAGCGCCGGTGTAGTACTTGCCCACCCACGTCGCGTAACGGGTGGGGAGCTGGAATTCGCCGGTTGCGCCCCAGCGCTCGCTGCTGGGTTCCGCGCCATGAGGGAAAGCCGCTAACAGTGAAGTGACCGCACCCGCCACGCAGCCGGTTCCGGCTACGCCGGAGGCGGCGCAGTCCGCGGCCGCGATGGCGGCCCGGTTGACGATCTCCACCCGCTTGGCGTTCATGCCGCTGAAGATGATCTGCGCCGGCGCCACTCCCTTGGCCTTGTCGAGCTGCCATTGGAAGACCACCCGGCCCGAGATCTCCGGCCGCGCGGAATTGATGCCGTCGCGCTCGCTGACCCCGAGCTGGTCGCCGACGTCGGTTGAGTTATTGCCAAAACCGGGCTGCGCCAGGGCAGGCTCGATGCCGATCTTGAAGTTGCTGGATCCGCCAAAGTCGTGCCAAAGCCCGAAACGGATCTGCGCCGAGCGTTCGTAGAGGGCGCCGAAAAACGCTCCATTTTCCGTGGTTTCCAGCAGATTCGGAACCGTCGATGAACCGAACGGTGTCCAATCCATACCGAACAGGATGAACCCGGTGGTGTCCTCGGAGAATTTGTGGTCGATGCGGGCATAGGCTAGACGCAGGGACAGCATGCGCGTCCGGACGGAGGAAACGTTGCGGTTCTGGGAACGCGAGAAGTTGCCCTCGAAATCGGTTTCGATCCGGCCCGTAATCGTGTTGTTCGCGCCGGCGATCTCCGGCCACTCGAAGTTGGCGCCCATGCGGGTGGCGTTGCCTTTGAGATAGAACGTCGGCGAGCCGTTGGGACCGGAATCGGCGTCGCCCACGCCAGCCAGGCCACCGGTGAAGGGAGAAGTCAGCCCCGTGGGAACGCCCGTGGGGAAAGTACCGTTGACAGCCGCACCCAAGCCCGGCAGCACAAAGTCAATGCCGTAGGGGTTGGAGGAGTCGTACGCGGCGGTGGATTTGACGAAGCCGTAGAGCTTCACCTTGGCGCCGGAGCCCAGCTTGAGGTCGGGCACCATTCCGCCCGCCTTGGGCGGATCATTGGTCAGCACGCGCACGGGCGCCACCCCGGGAATGATTGCGGGTGCGGCGGGAGCCTGTGGCGGCATCGCCATGGCCGGTTCAGGCCCTCCGGCCGAGACGTGTGCGGCGGCGGGGAGCCAGGTCCCGTTCGACTCTGAGGCCCGGCTTTCCGCAGCAGCCGTGGTTTTGTATTCGTCCTGGGTGATGAGGCCTTTGGAATATAACAACTGCGTCAGCCGGCTTTGCTGCTCGGCTGGCGTAGCGGCCTGATTGATCGCCGTCGCTTCTTGCGCGGTCAGCACGCCTTTACTCTGGAGCAGTTGAACCAGAGGATCCGGCGCGGTTTTATTGGATTGGTCCTGCTGCTGTGCGGCAGCCAGGCTCACCAGTCCGCAAGCCACTACTGCGGCCAGCAGCAGGGACAATCGTCTCTTCATCGGAGCAGCCTCCCGTGCATGTAAACAAGGGTAGGCGATTACATACAATCAATATCGCTATGTCAATTCGGATTGATTCGTATTGCCGCTAGCCGGATTTGGCCGCTTTGGAAGCGGATGTGCGGCGCGTATTTACCCTGCGGCCGATCGGGCGCATACGGGTACATCTTCGGTAATGTCCGCAGATACTGCATCGCGTGTCATAAGCTCGCTGATACTCCGAGGACAGGGACTTAACAGACGGTAACGGCTCAATGGCGGCTAAGTCCCGAATGCACGCATCGCAACACCACCGGCCAATCCGTGCTCTCAGAAAGGCTGCGATTTTCTCGACCTTGGGAAGTCGTGGCACGGTCAGGAGGGCGATGCAACAGAGTAGCCATCGGAAGTTACTACTACCATAGGTAGTAGTGAGCCTCTCGGGGTAGGGACGGTGGGGGCGCTCGCGCCAGCGGCGGCAGTGGCAGTCTTCGCCCTAGCTAGAGGTGGTGGACGGGCGACGGGATCGCCGCGAAGAAATCCACCGGGCGCGGGTGCGCCAGCGGCCGCGGCAAAATGTTGCCGTCGCCATTGGCGTAGGCCTTGATGATTCGGTAGACGTCGTCCATGCAGCTGTTGCCCACCACCGTATAGCCCCAATTGTGGCACTGCCGGGCCAGATCGCTGGCCGCGGCAACATTGAAGCTGGCCACCTCAACGTACTTGTAATTGTTATAAATGAAGCCGTTTCCGGGGTGGATTCCAGTCTTCATGGCGGCCAGCATTTCCGGCTCGGTGCCGACGGCGACGAAAGCGCCGTTCGCGTATCCCGGCAAGGCAGTCTCTTGCATCCCAACGGCTTCCTTGGCGCCGTAACAGAAGTAATCCGGCTGGGTTTCGAAGCCCCATCCAACGTGTCCGGCATTGAAGGGTGCGATGCTGTAGTTGATGAAGACCACCGCTCTCATGGGCGCGTGCCCTCCTTTCCCGCGGCCCTGCCAACACCACGGCAGAGTGATGAATGTCCGTCACGCTATCCCGCGGCGTTTTTGTGCGGTGAGAAAAATGGGGTTTGTTCTGGATTCAGAACAGGCGGACTAGGGGAAGGAAGCAGGAGGCAGGAGGCAGGAGGCAGGGAAGCGGAGACGCAGTGTTACTCTGCTGCTTCCTGCTTCCTCAGTATGGGAACGGCTCGACTTTCCAGCGCTCGTAGATCTTGCCGTCGACAAAGATGCGGAACAGCTCGGGATCGAGCTCCCCGCCCTTCACAAAGTTTTCGAGGATCTCCAGCGACCGCTCCAGGCCCACGGCCCGCTTGTAGGGGCGGTCGGTGGCGCCGAGCGCGTCGAAGATGTCCGAGATGGTCATCATGCGCGTCTGCGGCGGGATGTCGGGCGCGGCCAGGCGGCGGGGATAGCCGGTGCCGTTCAGCTTCTCGTGATGGCCGCGCGCGATGGCCGGCAGGTTGTGCAGCTCGCGCGTCCAGGGAATCTGCTGCAGGAAATTGAAGGTGTGGACGACGTGCGATTCGATCTGCAGCCGCTCGCTCTCATCCAGCGACCCTTTGGGGATGGAGAGCAGCCGGACTTCGTCCGGGTTGAGCAGGGGGTTCCGCTGGCCGTCGGCGCCGGTGTATTGCTGGGCGGCGATCTCCAGCAGCTTCTCGAAGCCGCCGCTGCCGTGGGTGAGCAAGGGCTCGTTGGCTTCGAGGATCACCTGCAGTTCCGCGTCGAGGGCTTCGAGGGACTCGGCCATCCGGGCGTCGAACTCCGGAAGCTGCTGCAGGAAGTCCTCGCGTCCCTGGGCCAGAAGGCAGTCGAGCTTGGAGCGCAGCATGTCGGCTTCGAGCGCCTTGCGGATGAACTGGAAGCGCTGCTGGACCAGCTCCAGTTGCGCGGGGTAGAGCTTCTTGGCCTTAACCAGCACTTCTTCCCGCACTCCGACCTTGCCGAAATCGTGCAGCAGCGAGGCGTAGCGGATCTCGCGCATCTGCTCGCGGCTGAAGTGCAGGCCGGCGTAGGCGCCGGAGTCAGTGCGGTCCACCGCTTCGGCCAGGGCCACGGTCAGGTTGGCGACGCGGAAGGAGTGTCCGGAAGTGGTGGGATCGCGCGCCTCGATGGCCGTCACCGAGGCCTTGACGAAGCCCTCGAACAAGTTCTGGATGGCCTGGTAGAGCAGGCTGTTCTCCAGCGCCACCGCCGCCTGGCTGGCGAGTGATTCCGCGATCGCCTGTTGATGGCGGGTGAAGGGCACCACCTGGGCCGCCACCGTGGTCACCGCGTGCAGCCGCGCTTCGCGCTCGCGCTTGGCGTTGATCAACTGCACCACGCCTACTACTTCTCCCTGCTGGTCTTTCATCGGAATGGCCAGGATGGACTTGCTGCGATAGCCGGACTCCTCGTCGAATTGCCGGTTGAAGGTGAAGGGCACCTCCGGCGGCAGGTGGTAGGCGTCCTCCAGGATCACGCCCTCGCCGGTCTTGGCCACGTACCCGGCGATGGAGCGCTCGTTCACCTCCATCACCGTCTCGCGGAACTTCACCTCCACGGAATCGTTCTGCGCCAGGGTGAAGCGCAAGCGGCGGCGGAGGTTTTTGCGGCGCTCGCTCTGCGCCGGCGGAAGCTGCGTGGGGATAGTCTCGGCCACGAACAGAGACCCGGCATCGGCGCAGGTGATGGCCCGCATCTTGGTGAGGATCATCTCCAGCAGCGCGGCGGTGTCGTGCTCGGCGGAGAGCGCGGCCCCGATCTGGTTCAGCTCGTGGATCTCGTCCCCCGCCAGCGCCAGCCGGTCGCCCAGCTTCTCGCGGGCCTCGAGCAGGTTCATGTGCTCCAGCGCATTGCCCACCATGCGCTCCAGCAGATCCTGCGGGGTGTTGACGGGAAGATAGGCGTAAACGAGGGCGTCCACCCGCGGATCGTGGAAGCGGCGGTCGGCCAGAGCGATGATGCGGACGTTGGGGGCGCGCAGCGTGTCCACCGCGTGCGCCAGCAGCCACTCCGAGGACGCAACCACCACCCGCTCCGCCCCCCGCGCCAGCCGCCCGCCATTGGCTGGACGCCCTTCCAAGCTCTCCAGTTCGACGCGGCGGAAGGTGTGCATGCCCGAGGTCGCCTTCTCGGCGGCGCGGTCAGCGGAGAAATAGACCACCACCGGCAGCGGCTGCGGCTTGGCTAAAGCAGCAGAATCAGGCTGAGTAGATGCGGCCATGATGACCAACGGGGAGGCGTGCCGGGTAACTATAGCAGAGTCATGGCGCGATGGAGCACGAAACGCACAATGGGTGCTGTCCTAATTCCGTGTTGGTCGGCCCAGTGGACCGATTCGTGTTTGGAGTCTTGCGGAACTTCTGGTGGCAGCGTAAACTTGCCGCCGCATTGCTGGTTACTAAACTCAATGCAATTACCGCCGTTATCGGCATCCTCTGCCCGACCTTCATGGCTGGCACTACCCTTGTCGTCTTCGTGACCGAAAGGGGTATCGTTCTCAGCAGCGATAGCAAGACCACTCTGCGCAACAGCGATTTCTCCACCAGCACCGGAGAAATCGAACAAGAGAAGTTTGTTATTATCCAGAATCGAGTTGTTGTCGCTGCTGTCGGCGTATCGGACATCGCTACCGCCTTTGGTCACTACAACTTTTTGACATGGGTGAAAGGGTTGCAATTGCAAATCCCCAACCACGTCTCTGTTGATGCTCTTGCCGAGATTATTCAAAAGGAAAGTGCCTCGACATTTTCCAAACTGCGCATTGCCGACTTCGTGAAGACCGGAGCACTTAAGAACAAGTCCCCAGCCGACCCGTGCGAAATGTTTGCTCAATTTGTGATTGTCGGCTACCAAGACGGTACGCCTCATGTTCACAAGATTTACTTCTATATTGATTGGAACAGCCTTACATTCACTGGGCCGATCAAAGCCCTTCTCTATCCCGACTCCGAGGTTAGCAACTATCGGGTGATTCGTTTTGGAACTCAGCAAGCCATCGCAGACTTCCTCAGCGGGAAGGGCTACGCACATCAGCAAGCAGTGACTGCTTGCCCCAAGGCAATGGCGAGTATTAGGGATGGCATTTATCCTTCCCTCGCTGAAACCATTTGCTTGAGTCGGGTTCTTGTCGAAGTCGAAAAGAGCACGAATCCAAGCGACGTTGAGGGAGCCGTCAGGACGGTTAAGATTCTTCCCTCTGGGCAGGCAGTAGCAACAGGGAATTAGGACAGCACCCCGGATTCTGCTTAATCCGTCCCTTCATCAGGCAGCGGTTCCCAAAGCTAAGCGACAGGATGACAGGCACGATCTCTTGGGTTTTGGCTTGGATTGGTGTCGTCCTATTTGCGTTGCTGATCTATCCTTACAGGTGGTCTCCCCGCTGATCGGGCTCGGCAGCAACATCAAATTAGCCCAGCACCGCACAATGCACAGACTTTCCCTCGCCAACCCGTTAGAATCCGCAACCGCGATGGCCGAGCAATCGAGACCTGCCGTAGTGGTGAATGCGCGCGCCGTGGCCCGCCTGCGTGCCGGGCACCCCTGGATCTACCGCTCTGACGTAGTTTCTGCCGAAGGCGCCGGCCCGGGCGCCCTGGTCGAGGTCAAGAGCGAGCGTCGCAGGCTGCTGGGCACTGCGTTTTACAGCACCGCTTCCGAGATCGCGCTCCGCCTGCTTTCCCCGGCCAAGATTGAAGACCTTGCCGAGCTGGTGCGCGAGCGGGTACGCCAAGCGGTCGAATACCGGAGGAACGTTGTCAAGGACAGCGACGCCTACCGCGTCGTTTTCAGCGAAGCCGACGAACTCCCCGGCCTGATCGTGGATCGTTACAACGACGTCCTGGTGCTTGAGGCCCTCACCCAGGCCACCGACGCCGACGAGATCAAACAGGCCGCCGTGGCCGAACTGGTGGAACAGTTTGCGCCCGCCGGGATCGCAGAGCGCGCCGAGCCCCGCATCCGCCAGCTTGAACAGCTTCCACCTCTGAAGGACGGCCTGCTCCACGGCGAGAAGACCGAGACTATCTTCACCATGAACGGCGTGCGCTTCCATCACCGCGCGCTCACCGGGCAGAAGACCGGCGCCTTCCTCGACCAGCGCGAGAACTACGCGGCCGCCGCTGCCTGTGCCCACGGCGACGCGCTCGACGTCTTCTGCTACCACGGCGGGTTTGCGCTGCACCTGGCGCGCGCCTGTCCGCAGGTGACCGCGGTGGACAGCTCGCGGCCGGCGCTGGAGCAGGCGGAACAGAATGCCGCCCTCAACCCTGGACTGCCGGAGATCGAGTGGATCGAGGCCAACGCCTTCGACCTGCTCAAGGACTACGCCGCCGCCGGCCGCCACTACGACACCATCGTGCTCGATCCGCCGGCCTTCGCCCGCAGCCGGCGCGCCCTGCAGACCGCCCTGCGCGGTTACAAGGAACTGAACCTGCGCGCCCTGAAGATGCTGCGCCCGGGTGGAATCCTGGTCACCTGCTCCTGCTCCTACCACGTCGGGGAGGGTGAATTTATGGAAATGCTGGCCTCGGCCGCGATAGACGCCCACCGGTCGGTCCGCATCCTGGAAAAACGGGGACAGTCGAAAGACCACCCCATCGTGCTCACGATCCCAGAAACAAGCTACCTAAAGTGCGTGATTGCTGTTGTAAGCCATTGATTCTATGGCGTCAATACATTGATAACAATGCGCTAACTATTTCTGATGCGTTTAGACTAAACACAGCATCTAACTCCTTGACGCACGATTAAGAAATCTAGAAGGAGACGCAACATGACTGTGCTGACCCGTTGGGACCCATTCCGCGAACTCAATGTGCTGCAAGACCGCATGAACCGCCTTTACCAGGACTATGCTCCCCGTGGCGAGCAGGAGCTGACCGCCGGCAACTTCATCCCTCCGGTGGACATTTACGAGGATGAGCAGAACGTCACCCTGAAGGTGGAAGTGCCCGGACTCGATCCCAAGGACGTGGATGTCCGTGTGGAGAACAACACCCTCAGCATCCGCGGCGAGCGCGGCTTCGAGAAGGATGAGAAGGAAGAAAACTTCCATCGCGTCGAGCGGCACTACGGCGCCTTCGTGCGCAGCTTCACCCTGCCCAACACCGTGGACACCGACAACGTGAAGGCCGACTACGAGAACGGCGTGTTGAAGATCCAGTTGGCCAAGCGCGCTGAAGCCAAGCCCAAGCAGATCAAGATCAACATCGGACAGAAGACGATTGAGGCGAAGGGTACGACCAAGGCGGCGTAAACGCGCCCCATCGATTAGTATTTGGCGGGAGAAGCGGGAATAATGCCCCGCCCTCCCGCTTTTTTTATCAATCGGGTGATCGGGAGATCTAAAAAAAATGAGCCGATGACCCGATCTCCCGATGATCCGATTTGCCAAGAAGGCAAAGCACAACGAGGTTCTTTATGGCGATTCGCTGGGACAAATTCACCATCAAGGCGCAGGAGGCCATCCAGGCCGCCAACGACTTGGCCTCGCAGCACGGCAATCCCGAGATGCTGCCGGCGCACCTGCTGGCGGCGCTGCTCGAGGACCGCGAGGGCATCGTGGTGCCGGTGCTGGAGCGCATTGGCGCCGACGGCCAGGCCATTCTCGCCGAGGCGCGCCGCCAGATCGAGCGGCTGCCCAAGGTTTCCGGCGGGGGCGCAACGCAGGCATCGCTTTCGGCTGCGGTCGGCCGCGTGCTCGATCAGGCGTTCAAGGATGCCGACAATTTCAAGGACGAGTATGTCTCCACCGAGCACCTGCTGCTGGCCATCGCGCAGGCGAAGGGCGATCCAGCGCAGGCGTTGCTTGGGCAGCAGGGCGCGACCTACGACGCCATCCTGAAGGCGTTGACCTCGGTGCGGGGCACGCAGCGCGTCACTGACCAGAATCCCGAGGCCAAGTATCAGGCGCTGGAGCGCTACGGCCGCGACCTGACGGAGATGGCGCGCCGCGGCAAGCTGGACCCGGTCATCGGCCGTGATGAGGAGATCCGGCGCGTCGTCCAGGTGCTTTCGCGCAGGACCAAGAACAACCCGGTGCTGATTGGCGAGCCCGGTGTGGGCAAGACGGCCATTGTCGAAGGCCTGGCGCAGCGCATCGTTTCGGGCGACGTGCCGGAAGCGCTGAAGTCGAAGCGCGTGGTGGCCATGGACCTGGGCGCGATGCTGGCGGGCGCGAAGTATCGCGGCGAATTTGAAGACCGGCTCAAGGCCTTCCTCAAGGATATCGAGGAATCGCAGGGGCAGATCATCCTGTTCATCGACGAGCTGCACACGCTGGTGGGAGCGGGCGCGGCGGAGGGCGCCATTGACGCTTCCAACATGCTGAAGCCGGCGCTGGCCCGCGGCGAGCTGCGCGCCATCGGCGCCACCACCCTGAGCGAATATCGCAAGTACATCGAGAAGGACGCGGCGCTGGAGCGTCGTTTCCAGATCGTCTTCGTGGGCGAGCCCAACGTCGAGGACACCATCGCCATCCTGCGCGGCCTGAAGGAGCGCTACGAAGTGCACCACGGCGTGCGCATCAAGGATTCGGCCATCGTGGCGGCGGCGACGCTCTCCCACCGCTACATCTCCGACCGCTTCCTGCCCGACAAGGCCATCGACTTGATCGACGAGGCGGCCGCGTCGCTGCGCATACAGATCGACTCCATGCCCACCGAGATCGACCAGCTCGAGCGCCGTTCGCGGCAGCTTGAGATCGAAAAGCAGGCGCTCAAGAAGGAAGACGATCCCAACTCACGCCAGCGGCTGGCAGTCATCGACAAAGAGCTGGCCGAAATTCGCGAGCGCGCCGACGCGCTGAAGGCGCGCTGGAAGCAGGAGAAAGAACTGATCACCCGCGTAAGCGCCCTCAAAGAGCGCATCGAGAAGCTCAAGCTCGAGGAGCAGGCTGAGGAGCGGAAGGGCAACCTGGAACGGGTGGCGCAGATTCGCTACGGTGACCTGCGCCAAGCCGAAGCCGAGGTGCAGAAGCTCAAGGAGCAGATGGATGGCAAGGGCCAGGCGCGCATGCTGAAAGAAGAAGTGGACGAAGAGGACGTGGCGCGCATCGTCTCCAAGTGGACCGGCATTCCGGTCTCGAAGATGCTGGAAGGCGAGGTCAAGAAGCTGGTCGCGATGGAAGACCGTCTGCGGCATCGCGTCATCGGCCAGGACCAGGCGCTGGAGCGCGTCTCGAACGCGGTGCGGCGCTCGCGCGCCGGCCTGAGCGATCCTCGGCGGCCGATCGGGTCGTTCATCTTCCTCGGGCCAACGGGCGTGGGCAAGACCGAACTGGCACGGGCGCTGGCCGAGTTCCTTTTCGACGACGAGCGCGCCCTGATCCGCATCGACATGTCGGAGTACATGGAGAAGCACGCGGTGGCGCGGCTGATCGGCGCGCCTCCGGGATACGTCGGCTACGAGGAGGGCGGACAGCTTACCGAAGCTATCCGGCGGCGTCCGTACGCGGTGGTGCTGTTCGACGAGATCGAGAAGGCGCACCAGGACGTGTTCAACGTGCTGCTGCAGATCATGGATGACGGCCGCCTCACCGACGGCAAGGGCCGCACCGTGGACTTCAAGAACACCGTCATCATCATGACCTCGAACATCGGCTCGGCGTTTCTCTCGCCGGAGGCGATGCAGACGCCCGACGACTTCGAGCAGGCGCGCAAGCAGGTGATGAACGCCCTGCAGTCGCACTTCAAGCCGGAGTTCCTGAACCGGGTGGACGACATCATCCTGTTCAACCCGCTGGGCAAGGAGCAACTGACCAAGATCGTGGACCTGCGTCTGGAAGACCTGCGCCGGCTGCTGGCCGACCGCAACATCAGCCTGGAGCTGACCGATCGCGCCAAGGAATTGCTGTTCACCGAGGGCTACGACGTGAACTACGGAGCGCGTCCGCTGAAGCGGGCGATCCAGAGAATGATCCAGGACCCGCTGGCGCTGAAGATCCTGGATGGCGAAGTGCTGCACGGTGATCACGTGGTGGTGGACGCCGACGCGAAGGCGCACAAGATGACGTTTGTGGTCTCGCGCGCCGCGCCCGGCAAACGTCCGAAGCAGCCCGTAGGCACGCGGTAAGAGCGGCCACGGATTTACGCGGATTCTGAACGGATCTTTTGTTGATCCGGGTTCATCCGTGTGAATCCGTGGCGTTTTTTCTGGCCGCGGGTGCTGGTATGCTGGGTCCAGTTGTGACCGGCCTTAGCGAGAATCCGTTCGCGATCCTGACGGCGATCGTTGCCCCGGCCGTCCTGACCAACGCCTGCTCCATTCTGGCGCTAGGCACCAGCAACCGCATCGCGCGGGTGGTGGACCGGACGCGGAGCATCAATGCGGAACTTTCCGCGTTGCCTGCCGGCAGTCCTCTCTTTGACGATCTCAATCGCCAATACGATCGCCTGCGGGCCCGCGCGCAACTGCTGCTGAAGGCCCTGCGTATCATCTATGCCGCGCTGGGGGGCTTCGCGGCCTCGGCGCTGATTTCACTGATCGGTGCGGTGGTCGCCTACACCGGCAGCCAGTTGGCGTTCTGGATCGCGGGAGCGATTGCGCTGGCGGTCGGCATCTGCGCCGTTTCCGCCCTAGTGGCCGGATGCACGCTCATGGTGCGCGAGACGCGGCTGGCCCTGCTCAGCATCACCGAAGAAGAGGCAGTGGCCCGCAAGCGGTACCAGGCGCGCAGTCAGTCGGCCGGACCGATCTAGAACAAAAACGCCACCGATCTTCACGGATGAACGCGGATCAAGAACCATATCTAAAAAAGATCCGTTCCGATCCGTGTAAATCAGTGGCGTTTTATGCCGTGACGCCGACGCCGCTGCGCAGCAGCCGCTCCAGCGTGACCGAGGGGCAGATGGCGTGGTGGATGTAGTTCATCAGGTTAGTGGCCACGCCGCGAATCAGCTTTTCGACATTGGGATCGAGGCAGCGGCCGTGATCACGACGATGCGAATGCCGTTTTCTGCCATAACATCACCTCGAAGCCGCCACGGATTTGTACGGATAAGCACGGATCAAAAACAAGACCCGTTCCAATCCGTGAAAATCCGTGGCGTTTTGTCTTACGCTAAATCGAACAGCAATACCTCTGACCCATCCTGCGCGCCGGTGATGGCCAGCTTCTGCTCGTCGCTCGCGGCTGCGCCGTCTCCCTGCTCGAGGCGAGTGCCGTTCAACTCAACCGAGCCTTTGGCGACCTGGAGCCAGGCATGGCGTCCCGGCGCGAGCGCGTGCTCGACCTTCTGCTGCTTGTCGAGCAGGGCGACATAGAGCGACACATCCTGGTGCACAGTCACGGCGCCGTTCTGGCCGTTGTGCCCGGCGATCAGCCGCAGCCGCCCGCGCTTCTCCCCTTCCGGAAACGCCTTCTGCTCGTAGCCGGGCTCGATGCCTTTGCTCTCGGGCATGATCCATATCTGCAGCAAGTGTACGGGCTCGGTCTTGGAGGCGTTGAATTCGCTGTGCAGGATGCCGCTGCCGGCGCTCATGCGCTGGCCGTCGCCGGGGCGGATGATGGACCCGTTGCCCAGGCTGTCCTTGTGCTGCAGCGCGCCCTCGAGCACGTAGGTGATGATTTCCATGTCGCGGTGGGGATGCGTGGGAAATCCCTGGCCGGGCTGAACCACGTCTTCGTTGATGACGCGCAGCGCGCGAAAGTGCATGTGGCGCGGGTCGTGATAGCTGTCGAAAGAAAAGGTATGACGGGTGTTGAGCCAGCCGTGGTCCGCGCCTCCACGTTCCTGGCTCCGGCGGATGGTGATCATGTTTCTGCTCCTCAGCGCGATTGGATTCAGACGCCGGGAAAAAGATTCACCGGCATCTATCTATAGGGAAAGGAAAAGCGCCACGGATATACACGGATCTTACGGATCTTTGTTCTTGATCCGTACCAATCCGTGAAAATCTGTGGCGTTTCTAGCTTCTCGCGGCGGCCGCGCGCAGCTCTTCCGAGGTCATGCCGTAGAGCGGGGGCGTCTTGACGCCCAGCAGGCCGAGGTAAGCGTAGATTTCGCCGCGGTGGTGGATCTCGTGCTCGATCATCAGCCGCAGCGCCTTCCAGCGCGTGATGGGCGAGCCTTCGGGGGTGAGGCACTTGGCGGCGAGCTCTTCCGGGGTGAAGCGGGAGAAGATCTGCATCGATTCCTGGTGCAGACGCTCCATCAGGGCAACGACGTTCTCGAGGCCCTCGGCCAGCTCGCGGCCGCATCCGTTGTAACGCTGCGGCTTGCCCTGCACGCACTCCGCCCAGGTATAGCGCTCGACCACGGCGAGATGCCGCGCCAGGTCGCCGAGGGTGAAGCGCCCGTCGCCAAAACTGTGCTCCAGCTTGTCGGGAGGGATGCTCTTGACCACGCGCATGGTGCGCGCGCGCACCTTGTCGAAATATTCGACGAAAGGCTCGATGGTCCGCAGTTCCATGGCTACTTCTTCTTAGTGTCGGTCTTGGTGTCGGATTTTGTCTTCGACTCCGTCTTTTCCTTGGCCGGCGCGGCGTCTTTAGCTGGCGCGGCGCTGCTCTCGGTGGCGTCGCTTTCCTTCTTCGCCCCCTCGGCCATGCCTTTACTGGGATGCTCGGTGGCATACCAGCCCGAGCCCTTGAACTGTAACGTGGACGCATGCAGCAGCCGTTCCAGCTTCCCGGCGCCGCATTTGGGACACTTCTTGGGATCGGAATCGGAGAATTTCTGGATACGCTCGAAGCGATGTCCGCATTTGCGGCACTGAAACTCGTGGAGAGGCACGGAAGGATTGTAAGTTTCGCACGCAGCGCGGGTCAATTTGCCGGATTGAGCCATTGAGTCATTGATCCATTGAGTCATTGGGGCGCGATTGCCCGCCCTGCATCCCGAGGTATAGACTTCCCGCAATGAAGGCCAACGGCGAGCCCGTGCACGGTGGCGAGGCGTCGCATGGACCGTGCCTCTACGTAGTCGCCACTCCCATCGGCAATCTGGAAGACATCACGCTGCGGGCGCTGCGCGTGCTGAAGGAAGTGGATCTGATCGCCTGCGAGGACACGCGCCAGACGCGCAAGCTGCTGGACCACTATGGCATCCAGACGCGGATGATCAGCTACCACGAGCACAACGAGATGACGCGGGCCGCCGAGCTAATCGTCAACCTGGAGCAGGGCGGGCGGCTGGCGCTGGTTTCCGACGCCGGCATGCCTTCCATCTCCGATCCCGGCTACCGGCTGATCACGCTGGCCATCCGGCATCACGTGCCGGTGATCCCCGTTCCCGGCGCCTCGGCATTTGTAGCCGCGCTGGCGGCCAGCGGCCTGCCCACGGATTCCTTCAAGTTCCACGGCTTTCTTCCCGCCAAAAGCGGCGAGCGGCGCGACGAACTGGAGAAGGTCCGCGCCGCGCCCCGCACCGTCATCTACTATGACGCGCCGCACCGCATCCTCGATACGCTCGATGACGTGGTCGCCATCATGGGCGGCTCGCGGCACGTGGTAATCGCGCGCGAAGTCACCAAGCTGCACGAGGAATTCCTCCGCGGACGCGCCGACGAGGTTCTGGAGAAGTTGCGCGCACGGGGCGAGGTCAAGGGCGAGATCACGCTGCTGATCGGCCGCGCCGAAGAGGCCGGCGAGCACAAAGCGCCGGTACGGACAGCGACCAGTATCCGCCAGCGCCTGGAGCAGGTGATGGACGAGCGCAAGCTCGACGAGAAGGCCGCGCTGAAGCTGGTGGCGAAGGAGATGGGTGTCTCGCGCAGCGAGGCTTACCGCGAGTTGCAGCGGGCGAAACGGTAACTTCGCACGTTTAGAAGCAGCCACGGATTCGCACGGATGGTCACGGATAAAAGAATGGGTATCCGTGAAAATCCGTGCAGATCCGTGGCGTTGTTTTGAAATCCGCGGCGGAAAAGCTAGGCGTGCCGTTTGCTCGCAGCCGGCTGCGGCTTGGCGTCCCACGGGCGCTTGGGGCGCTGGGTGACCGGCTTGTCGCGCTCCTCCACCCGGTCATAGACGTGGTCATCGGTCACCGTGCCCAGCGATTCGTTATACAGGCTGGTTGCGCCGGTGGCTTCCTTCAACTCTTCCGTGAACTGATGGATGGCGGTGAGGTGGTCGGCGGTGGCCGGAACTTCCGTCTTGGTGGTGCGCAGAAACTTCTGGTAGCCGCGGTCGATGAGTTTGGCGATCTCGCCGCCGACCAGGTAGCCGGGGCGGGCAAAGATCTTCACCCCGCCGTCTTTGGTCTTCTCGATGGCAGCGGAAACGTTCAGCTTCTTGAGGAAAACGCGGTTTTGCGTGCCGGGGGCTTCGAGGATGTCGAAGCCGTGCTCGCGCAGCCACGCCACGGCATCGTCGTAACTCTTTTCGGTGATGTTCTTGGCCATAGGTCTTGCTCGGCGCCGGGCACGATACTCCTGAAGCTTCGTCGCGGCGCGTGAATCTAACTCCTCAGATGCTGGGCGGCCGAAAAACGGCCACAGCGGCGGCCCGGCTCGAGTACGATACAAGCAATAACGGTTCGCTTGTCCGAGCGCAACCGGTTTTTATACACTAAGCCTCTTCAGGCGTCTTTGCCGGGTGGGGGAATCCGCGTAAAGCCTGGGTAAGCCTGCTCTGTGCAGGCACTTACAGCGGCGTTGCAAAATGGGTCCGCGCATACGAACGAAAGACGGGGTGAATCGTTCTTTGGTAACGAGAGTGGTGAAGATTCCCGATGCTGCCGGCCGCGAGGAAGTCGCGCGCCTGGGTGAGAGTGCGCTGGCGCGCATCGGCAACACCCCCTTGCTGCGGCTGGAGCGGATCGCCGAGGGCCTGCCTGGGGTCGAAATCCTGGCCAAGGCGGAGTGGTTCAATCCTGGCGGGTCGGTGAAGGATCGCGCCGCGTACAACATCGTGCAGGAAGCGATGCGCAGCGGCCAGCTCGCCCCCGGCAAGATGCTGCTCGATTCCACCAGCGGCAATACCGGGATTGCTTACGCCATGATCGGCGCGGTCATGGGGTTCAGCGTCACGCTGTGCATGCCGTCGAACGTATCGGTCGAGCGCAAGCGCATTCTCAGCGCCTACGGCGCGAACATCATCTATACCGATCCCGATGAGGGCTCGGACGGCGCCATCCGCAAGGCGCGCGCCATAATCGCGGCCGAGCCGGAGAAGTACTTCTACGCCGACCAGTATTCCAATCCCGCCAACTGGCAGGCCCATTACCGGACCACCGCCAACGAGATATGGCAGCAGACTCATGGGCGCGTGACCCACTTCGTCGCCATGATGGGGACTAGCGGGACCTTCTTTGGCACCAGCCGCAGGCTGAAGGAGGTCAATCCGAAGATCCGCTGCATCTCGCTGCAGCCCGATTCGTCTTTCCACGGCATCGAGGGCGCCAAGCACATGGCTACCGCGATCGTCCCCGGGATCTACGATCCCAAACTGGCGGACGAGGATTTGGCGGTCACCACCGAGGCTGCCTACGCGACGGTGAAGCGCCTGGCACGCGAAGAAGGGCTGCTGGTGGGGATCTCGGCGGGCGGAGCCGTGGCGGGCTGTCTGCAGATCGCGCAGCAACTCACGCGCCGGCGCCAGAAGGCGGTGATCGTGACCATCTTTCCGGATTCCGGCGACAAGTATTTGAGCGAGAGGTTTTGGGAAGATTGAGCCATTGAGCCATTTGGCCATTGAGCCATTGAGGCTGCGGCCGCCGTGTTTAATGACTCAATGACTCAATGACTCAATGGCCCAATGACTCAATTCCTAACATGCTGACCATCCGCCAATCCGAGCTTGACTCGCTTCGCCGGCACGGCGAGGAAACCTATCCGCACGAGTGTTGCGGGGTGATGCTGGGGCGGATGGACGGCGACGAGCGCGTGGTCGAGGCGGTGTTGCGCGCGGGCAATACCCGTGTCGATTCGCCTCAGAATCGGTACAATATCGACCCCCGGGAGCTGGTGCGAATCCAGCGGGAATCGCGCGAGCGCGGCCTGGATATTGTGGGCTTTTATCACTCACATCCCGACTGCCCGGCGCAGTGGTCGCAAACCGACCTGGCCGAGGCCCACTGGATCGGCTGCTCGTACGTGATCACGAGGGTGGAGCAGGGGCGGGCGGCAGTGACCAACTCCTTCGCTCTCGAGGGTTCGAGCGAAGAGGACAAGCGCTTCACCGACGAGCCGGTACGAGTGCTGGCGGCGGAAGCGGCCGACTAGGATTGAGTCATTGGATCATTGGGCCATTGAGTCATTGCCGGCAGGGTGAATCCCAGGTGCCTTTGCCATCATCTTTTTTAGTGGAGTACGAACACACAGCATGAAGATCCTGATCCCAACACCGCTGCGGCAATACGCTGGCAAGAAGGACACGGTGGACGCGCCGGGCAAGACGGTGGGCGAGGCTCTTTCCAGCCTGACGTCGCAATATTCCGATCTGCGCCGGCATCTCTACACCGACGACGGCAAGCTGCGCGCCTTCGTCAACGTGTACCTGAACGACGAGGACATCCGTTATCTCCAGAAGGAAAACACGCCTGTACAAGACGGCGACACGCTGTCCATCGTTCCTTCCATCGCCGGCGGCTGTTGCTGCATTCGGCTCTTGGCTGTTGGCTTTTAGCTATTGGCTATTAGCTCCACGCATCAGGTTTCAAGCCAAGAGCCAAAGGCCAAGAGCTAAAGGCCAAGCTCCTGCGAAATGAATTTATGGCGACCATTGCTGAAAACGTTCAACCGGTGACGCTCTCCAACGAAGAGGTGCTGCGCTATTCGCGCCATCTGATCATGCCCGAGGTGGGCATGGAGGGACAGCTCAAGCTGAAGGCGGCCAAGGTTCTGTGCATCGGCGCCGGCGGCCTGGGGTCGCCCTTGGCGATGTATCTGGCAGCGGCCGGGGTGGGAACGCTGGGCATCGTCGATTTCGACGTGGTGGACTTCACCAACCTGCAGCGGCAGATCATCCATTCCACCGGCGATGTCGGACGCAAGAAGCTGGATTCCGCCGCCGAGAGCATCCAGGGCATCAATCCGTTCGTCGAGGTGCGCAAGTTCGAGACCAGGCTTACCAGTGACAACGCGCTCGCCATCTTCCGCGACTTCGACGTGGTGGTGGACGGCACCGACAACTTCCCCACCCGCTACCTGGTGAACGACGCCTGCGTGCTGAGCGGAAAGCCCAACGTATACGGTTCCATCTTCCGCTTCGAAGGGCAGGCGAGCGTGCTCGCGACCAAAGACGGCCCGTGCTACCGCTGCTGGTATCCCGAGCCGCCGCCGCCGGGACTGGTTCCCTCGTGCGCTGAGGGTGGCGTGCTGGGCATCCTACCGGGCCTGGTGGGCGTGATCCAGGCCACGGAGACGGTCAAGCTGATCCTCGGCAAGGGCGAGCCGCTGATCGGGCGCGTGCTTCTGGTCGACGCTCTCGGCATGAGGTTTCGTGAGCTAAAATTGCGCAAGAATCCCGACTGCCCGGTTTGCGGCACCCACCCCACGATCACCAGGCTGATCGACTACCAGGAGTTCTGCGGGATTCGCGGCGAGGAGGCCCCGGTGACCACCAAAGTACCCGAGATCCAGCCCGAGGAATTGAAGCAGCGCCTCGATGCCGGCGAGGACATCTTTATCCTCGACGTGCGCGAGCCGCACGAATTCCAAATCTGCAACCTGAACGGATACCTGATCCCGCTGGGCGATCTGCCCAAGCGCGTGCACGAGCTGGACTCCAGCCGCGAGATCGTCGCCCACTGCCGCTCCGGCGTGCGCAGCGCCAAGGCGGTGGAGTTCCTGCGCCAGTCAGGCTTTCACAAAGTCAAGAACCTGGTAGGCGGAGTGCTGGCATGGTCGGACCGGGTCGATCCCAAGATGCCGAAGTACTGAAGACAGTGGTAAGTGGAAAGTGGTAAGTTTGAAATCCTGGGGAGCCTTTTGGCTCCCCATTTTGTTTGAGTGAGCCAGGTTTCTACCGTTGGTTCGACGCCTGCGAGGTGTTGTCGAACACCAGCACCTGCTTCTTGCCCTCGAACTGGATCTCGGTGATCGAGGGCAGGCTGCCGCCGCTGTCCTTGGTGACTACGGTGTTGAAGCGGGCCTTGCTGTCCCGGTCTTCCATTTTGGCCTTGGCGCTTGCGACCTCGGTCTTGCCGCGCAGCAAGGTGACGTTGTCTCCGCTGATCTTGACTTCGTACTGCCCGGCGTCCAATTGTTTGCCGTTCAGGGTGGCGGGACTGTTAAGCGTAATGGTATTGGCTGCGTAGGCGCTGACGGCCAATGTCAGTAAGCCTGCGATGACCATGACTTTCAGGATCGATGCTTTGTGCATTGTGCCTCTCCTCGGTGCTCGGCCATGACCTGCCGAACGGCAGTGGTTGTGGCGGGCGGCCAGCTTCCACCGGTTTGCGCCGGGGGAGGCGGAGGGCTTGCTTTTCGGCGCAGAGCTTCTACAATGTGCCGCCGGGGGTTAAACGGACGCCGGCCCGCAAGGACTGTAACGTCCCCCGAAGATCGCCTCGCCCTGGCCGCCAACCCGCGGCGAGACAATCTGTTTAACCCCTTTTTTATCTATCCCTCAGTAGCGTCCCTCCTTCAGAAATCTCTTTTTCAGGTACGCCTGACCGCAGCGGAAAGTTCCTTAAGGGAAAGCGCGCTGGGTTTCATCTCCTTAGACTGGCCTCCTATGTTTTTGTTAGCTCAACGAAGGCTGGCTGATTGTTCTGAAAACCGAACAAATCCTCGCATGTCCTTGACGGGAATCCAAGTTGGCGCATAATCAGGCGTTCTCATCGCTAATAGCGCGCTATTTGAAGCAAAGGCATCTCTATGCGCCGCAGCGTTATTGTCTCTTTTCTGTCAGTCTTATTGGTTGTGACGGTCGCTATGGGAGAGGAAGCTACGTCCCCTCCGCAGCAGCCAGTTCCCCCGCCGACACCAGATACGAACCAGACTCCTCAGCAACAACCGGCAGCTCAGGCGCAAGCGCCGCCTGCCAGCCCTCAGGCTCAAGCTCCGGCAGCATCTCCGGGGAAACCAGTCCTGGAGGACGGCACGCCAGTCAAGCTCCGATTGACAAGGAATTTGTCCTCGGCGGACGCGCGCGTCGGCGATACAGTCGATTTCGAGGTCCTGGAGGAAGTACGCGTCGGAGAATTGCTAGTTGTTCCCAAGGGCGGCATCGCTTGGGCGTCCGTTACTGAAGCTCAGGCAAAGAGCCGCATGGCTCGAGGCGGAAAGCTAGACGTCAACATCGACTCGGTTCGCCTGATCGACGGGGAGAAGGTTGCTCTGCGGGCGGTGAAAGAAGCCAAGGGCGGTGGACATACGGGCGCGATGACGGCAGCGATGGTCGGCACGGCTATAGTCTTCTTTCCCGCTGCGCCGTTGTTCCTTTTCATGCACGGAAAGGACATAACCATTCCCAAGGGCACAGAAATCACTGCCTACATCAGCGGCAACGTGCCGCTCGACCTGGCGAAATTTGCACCGCCCGAGATGCCGGAAGTCGTTCCTGAATCCGCCAATGCAACCCAGGCGACGGTGCAAATCGACTCCAACCCGGCCGGTGCGGACATTGAGCTGGACGGCGCGTTCGCGGGGAATACGCCATCGTCAGTCGGCGTGCCGGCAGGTGAGCACGCGATCAAAATAACAAAGGCTGGTTACAAGGCTTGGGAGCGGAAGCTGCGCATATCGAGTGGCTCGGTGAAGATCGCAGCCGAACTGGAGAAACAGGAAGTTGCGCCACCTGCGTCAGAATCGAAGTAAGAAACCGCTTTAGGGAGTAACCTTTACGGGGTCGCCGCCGGGAACCGCGGCTTCGCCAGCGCAGGCACGATGGTACGCCACCGCCGCTCCCCATGATCCCAGGCGCAGCAGCCACCGCACCCAGAGCAGGATCTCTGCCACCACGAACCAGATGAACACCGTAACCACCGACGATTGCGGAAAGAACCTCGCAAACGCCGCATAGGCCAGCACCGCCGCTGCGGCCAGCACTCCCAGGGCAAAATAAATCGCCATCACCCGTCCCAGGCGGCCCGCGACGAAGCCGGCGCCGTCCCCCAGCGCGGCCAGCGTGGAGCGCTCCGGATGCGCCACCAGCGCCGCCCGCGCGTAGTCCACGATGGCGTTCACCACGAAACAGCAGAGGAACAGCAGCCCCCAGCGCAGCCACTCCAGGTAGAAGTGCGGCGCTTCCCGCACGCTGTCCCGAAACAACCAGCGATTGAACTGGGCGGCGCGCCCGGCCCAGAACCAGAAGAGCGCGTAATAGAAGACCGACGCGATCGCGGTCAGACGCAGGAAGCGCCCCCAAAACCGGCCCAGGCCGCGCCCGAAGGCGTGCATGCTCCAGGGCAGCGAGCCCGGAGCCGGGCCGCCATCTTCAGGCGCGGGTTGCGAGAACACTCCGAAGGCGCCGGCGGAGAGCACCGCGTTCAGCACCAGGAACAGGATCCCGCCATAGACGATTGCGGTGGAGAAGCCTTTCAGGAAACCCGAGTAGGCGAGTTGAAATTCGGTGAGCCAGGACGCGCTGAACCCGCGCGCCAGCTCGCTGGCAGTCATGCTGTTCCCGAGGTGGTTGGCGATGGCGGAGTACATCGGCGCGGCCACCGCCGCGGCCAGCAGCAGGTTGCAGGCGAAGAACAGTGACACCACCGCCTTGTTGCGCCAGGCGGCGCTGACACCGGCCGAGATGGCTTGCGAGACAGTCATACGGGAATCATGAGAAGAACGAGAACGCCATCAGCACGTTCTCGATCCACACTACCCACCGCAGATACCACTTGTCGGCGGCCAGGCGGACCGGTTGCGCCTGGTAGCTGTCGTCGGTACGGTGGACCTCGAGCTTCCACTGGAAGTCGGGATCGACCTGCGCCGAAACGATCTTGGGCTTGCCCGCGTACTTGAACTTCGTCCAGCGGCATTGCCCGTCCCAGTGCTCGCGGAGTTCGGAACCGTTCTCGAACTTCACCAGCACGGTGACAGGGAATTGCATCTCGCCCAGCCGGCGCACCAGCACTTCGGACTCGATTTGTCCTGCAGGCGTGCCGGGCGGCTGCGGCACCGGACGAGTATAAAAATGCGCTTCGTCCGGATTCCAGTCGTTGTTGGTGGCGAGCTGCGGTTTGCCACCTGCATCAAAATAGCCGCGTCCCGGTTTCGTCCAGCCGCTGGTGAACGAAACCGAGTAGTTCAGCATGCCGGTGCCGTACACCGTCTGGTCGAAAAACCACTTCATGTCCTGGCCGGAGACCTCGCGCACGGTGTCCATGAAATCGATGGCGTCGGGATGCTTGAAGCGCCAGCGCTGCTGATAGGTGCGGATCACCTTGGGCCAGGCGTCGCCGAGCAGCGATTCCAGCGTGCGCAGGGTCAGCTCAGGCTTGGCATAGGCCTGCACCCGATAGCTGGCCAAGTCGAGGTCGAGCCAGGCGTAGCGCTCCATGGCATCGTCTTGCGCGTCCTCGGCATAGAGCTTTGCCCTGCCATATTTCTCTTCCAGCGGCACCCATTCCCAGTACTGGCCGATGGGGAGGTTCCCAATGCCTTTCCACGGGTAGCGCGGCACGGGCAGATCGAGCCACGGCTGCGCGGGAATGGGAACGCCGCAGACCGGCTCGTACTGGTAGTTCGGCCCGTACGCGCGCTCCAGCACCTTGCCGGTGGAGTAGGAGTTGAAGCCTTCGTCGAGCCAGGCCTCTTCAAACTCGTTGTTGCCGACCAGCCCGTACCAGAACTGGTGTCCGAACTCGTGCACGATAACTTGTTCCGGCGAGAGCTTGTGGGCTGCCGGCCAGTAGCTGGTTCCGGCGGTGATGAAGGTTGGATACTCCATGCCGCCGGCGCCCGCGCCGCCGTAGGGCGGATCGACGACCGTGAGCACGTCATACGGATACTTGCCGTACATCAGGCCGAACCACTTGATGGATTCGAACACGGCGCGAAAGTGGCGGTCGGTCTGGCCGCGGTGCTCACGCTGGATGAACAGCGTGACGGCGACGTCCTGCAGCTTCACGCCTTCCGTCGGCGTGCCGGTCTTGCGCGACCACTCGTCGATCTCGGCGGGCGATACCTGCTCATCGGCCTTGAACGTGCGCTCGATCTTGAGCACTTGCGAGCGCGGCTGGGTTGTCCAGGCGAACTCGTGCACGTCCTCTTGGTAGAAGTTGTAGGCGGTGGCGCCGTCGGGCTGCGTGTGTTTGTGGCGCAGGCGGCCGGTGGCGGCAATCTCGAAATCCGACGGCACGGTGAGTGTCACGTCCCAGGTGCCGTAGTCGGAGAAGAATTCGGTGCTGGAGTGAAACTGGTGGCAGTTCCAGCCGCCCTCGGCGCGATGGCGCTCACCCTTGGCCTCATACACGCCCGGTTTTGGAAACCACTGTGCGACGAGGAAGAAATTGTCCTGAAAGCCGGTGCGGGCGAAGACGCGGGGCAGCTTGGAGGTCCAGGCAATCTCGATGGTGACGCTCGCGCCCGCGAGGATAGGCTTGGGCAGCGGGACTTCGAGCACGGTCTGGTCAAACGCATTGCTGTCGTCGGGCTGGATGAAGCGCATGCTGGCGGTGAGGTCCTGGCCATCGACCTTCAGCGACGAGATCTGCTCGTATCCCCACTCGCCGGGAAGCCCGCGGAAGCTGCTGTCGCGATGGCGGCCGTGGCTCTCCCGCATGAACGTGGTGTAGCCGTTCTTGAAGGCGTTCAGATAAAGGTGGAACTGGAGGTCGGGAATAACCTCGCTGGTGTGGTTGCGCCAGACGATGATCTCGTGGCCGGTAACCGTCTTGGCCGCGGGATCGAGGCGCGCGTCGATCTTGTAGCGGACGATGGGATCGGGAATGTATTTGGCGGAAGCGGAGAGTGCCACTAGCAGGACACACGGAAGCAGACATCGCAATCGAGCCATCAGACGTGTTGAAGCTAAGAGCTAATAGCTAAGAGCCAGAAGCGGGTTTCACGGCATCAGCACGATCTTGCCGAAATTCTTCCGCTCCAGCATCAGCCGGTGGGCTTCCGCCGCCTGGGCCAGCGGGAGCTGATGCCCGACGATGGGATGCAGCTTGCCTTCGGCTAGCCACGGAAGCATGTCTTCCCAGGCCTGCGCCATGTGCTCGCGATGCCCGGCCATGGGCGTGAGCCACAGCGCGTGCACGCTGGCGTTGCGCTGAAACATGGCGGGAAAATCGAACTGCGGCGGCTGGCCGCCGGCGGTGCCATAGATGATCATGCGCCCCAGCGGGCGCAGGCAGCGCGTGCTCTTGGCGGTGTGCTCTCCGCCCAGCATTTCAAAGACGATGTCCACGCCTTCGCTGCCGGTCATCTCCATCACCGCCCGCTCGTAATCGGCCTTCTTGTAGTTGATGCCGTGGTCGAGGCCGAGTTCCTTCAGGCGGGCCAGCTTTTCGTCCGAAGACGAGGTCCCGAAGGTCTCGACGCCAAACAGCCGGCCCAGTTCGACGGCAGCCGTCCCCACGCCGCCGGCGGCGGCATGGATGAGCACCCGCTCGTTCTCCTTGGCGTCGGCCATCCAGTAGGCGAAGTAGGCAGTGAAGTAGTTAACGGGGAAGGCGGCGGCTTCAGCCGCGCTCAGCCGCTCCGGCCACGGCAGCAGCCCCTCGCGCCGGGCGGAAATTTGTTCCGCATAGGCGCCCTTGGGGACGAATCCGACCACCTTTTCTCCCGTCTCCGCCACTACTCCGGCGAACTCCAGACCGGGGATGTAGGGGGGCTGCGCGCCTCCGGGATAGAGTCCGCGGGTCATCATGGTATCGGCAAAATTCACCCCCACGGCCTCCACCTTGACCACCACTTCTCCGGGCTTGGGCTGGGGATCGGGAACGTCTTGCAGTTCGAGGACTTCGGGACCGCCGGTGCGCGTAGCAAGAATGGCTTTCATATCGACAGGGTAACGAAGTGCGGATTATAGCAAGCATTCAGCAATCAGCATCCAGCATTCAGCAAAAGCATTCAGCAGTCAGCACTCAGCATTCAGCTTGAGCATTCCGAGTTCCGTCATTCTTTCCTCCCTTGAGGCTTGCGAGGGGCACCCGACCACTGCCGGTTTTGCTGAATGCTGACTGCTGAGTGCTGAGTGCAAGAAAAACCGGCGCTTTCTCCCCCGAGAATGTGCGCCGGTCTTTTTGGTCCTCCGCGTTAGCGGAAGATGGTTTTTGGCAAGGCGTCTGGTTCGACGCCAGAGCAAAGCTGCGGCAGCCGTCGCTGGTTTCGCTTGGGCTGCCGTGCTGAACATGCGCCCTGGCGGAGGTGCGGTCAACCGCAAAACCGGGCCGGCTGTTAACTGTTCAGATGACTCACGCGGCCGTCACGACGCCGGACGCAGGTTTGTAAGTTGCTGGTGGGATGTGTGTTAGATATCCCAGCCGAGCGGGGGGCGCGTGGTATAGTTCCTTCGGCAGAATAATAGAGCCGAACAGCAAGGCAACTCATCTTTAGTTCTTATCGGCCCGGGCTGGAAGCACCGGCGCGGTTGGTACAGTGTCTTCAGTCCGCGATGCGGCTGGTAGGGCCGCAAGAGGGTCACCGTGGACCTCGTAATCATTCGCATAGTATTCATCCTGGTCCTGGCGGTTGCCTGCATGTTGCTGCAGCCCTTTGGGCTGAGCCGGCAGGCGGCAACGGCTGCGGGACTGCTGTTGGGCGCCGCCGTCATTCTGTTCGAGCTGCGCCTGCGCGCGGTCAGCCTGAGGCGGCTGATCGGGGCAGCCATTGGCAGCGTGCTCGGCATTCTGGGCGCCTATCTGTTCAGCCTGGTCATCCGCAACAGCGTCCCTGCCGGCAGCACGCAGAGCTTCCTGCAACTTTTGGTGATGCTGCTGATGGCTTACGTCGGCCTGGTGATCGGGGCCAACAAGGGCGACCTGCTCAATCTTTCCGCGCTGGGCGGGGTTTTCGGCGGGGAGAAGCAGGGCAAGCGCAGCTATAAAATCCTGGACACCAGCGTCATCATCGACGGCCGCATCGCCGACATCGCCGAGACCGGGTTCCTGGACGGCACCATCGTCATCCCGCAGTTCGTGCTGCGCGAGCTGCAACTGGTGGCCGATTCCGCCGATTCGCTCAAGCGCAACCGCGGCCGCCGCGGCCTGGACATCCTGCAGCGCATCCAGAAGCTCACCACCCTCGACATCCAGATCGTCGAGGACGACTATCCGCAGGTGCGCGAAGTGGACATGAAGCTGATCGAGATGGGCAAGGCCTACGACGGCAAGATCGTCACCAACGATTTCAACCTCAACAAGGTCGCCGGCCTGCACGGGGTGCAGGTGCTGAACATCAACGAGCTGGCCAACTCGCTGAAGCCCATCGTGCTGCCCGGCGAGACCATGAAGGTGTTCATCCTGAAGGAAGGCAAGGAGTACAACCAGGGCGTGGCCTACCTGGACGACGGCACCATGGTGGTGGTGGACAACGCGCGCAAAGCCATCGGCAAGACCATCGACATCGCCGTCACCTCGGTGCTGCAGACCACCGCCGGGAAGATGATCTTCGGCAAGTATGACGAGCGGGCCGCACCGGCCCCGCCGCGTCCGGAGCAACAGCGTCCGCAGTCCAGCACCAAGCCGCAGCCCATCATGGCGGAGAGGCCGGTAGAATAGCGTTTCACGTTTCGAGTTTCATGTTTCACGCTTGGGCGCAACAAGGGTTGCGCCCTTCTTGTTGGGCTTGAAACCTGAAACGTGAAACCTGAAACGTGTATACTTTCCGCCCCTATGAAGGTCTTCGTCATCATCCCGGCGGCGGGGCTGGGAACGCGCATGGGCGGATTGACGGCGGGCGCCAAGCCGGCGCGCGTGACCGCGGCTTCCAAGCAGTTCGCCGAGATCGGCGGCGCGCCCATCCTCATCCACACCCTGCGCAAGTTTGAAGCCGTGCCGGAGGTCAGCGAGATCGTCCTGGCGTTGCGCGGCGATGATCCCGCAGGCTTCAAGTCCCGGCTGCAGCAAGAAGGGCTGAAGAAGCAGATCACGGTGGTCGAGGGCGGCGAGCACCGCCAGCAGTCGGTAGCCAACGGTTTGGCCAAGATCGAGGCCGCGCCCGACGACCTGGTGCTGGTGCACGATGCGGTGCGGCCCTTCGTGGACGCGGAGATCATCGGCAACGTGATCCAGGCGGCGGTGCGGCACGGAGCCGCCATCGCCGCGCTGCCGGCCATCGACACCGTCAAACAGGTAGACCGGACAGCCGACGGAGCTGTGGTCGTCTCCACCCTGCCGCGCGCGCGCGTGGTGATGGCACAGACGCCGCAGGGCTTCCGCTACGACGTGCTGAAGAAAGCCTTCGACGACGCCCAGGCCGACGGCTTCCAGGGCACCGACGAAGCCTCGCTGGTCGAGCGCACCGGACACGAAGTCGCGGTGGTGATGGGTTCGCCGCAGAACATCAAAATCACCACGCCGGCGGACCTGGAGCTGGCCGAGTTCTTCCTGGCGCAGGAACAGCGCCGCCGATAGGAAAAGACGCCACGGATTGGCACGGATTTCTGCGGATAGCCCGATTAATTGTCTGATGCTTCTGGAGGCTCTGTGCACGGTAATAGCGTTGGTTTGAAGCACGCTGAACTGACCGACAAGATCATCGGCGTCTATTACGACGTGTACAACGAGCTGGGCTACGGCTTTTTGGAGTCTGTCTACGAAGAATCCATGGCAATGGCTCTGGGTGAAGTCGGGTTGCAGGCACAGCGTCAAGTCGCGGTTCCGGTGTTGTTCCGGGGACACCAGGTGGGAGACTTCCGGGCCGACCTGCTGGTCGAACACAAGGTCCTTTTGGAACTCAAAGCCGCACGGACTCTGGACCGGTCGCATGAAGCACAGCTACTGCATTACCTGCGCGCCACGGAAATTGAAATTGGATTGCTGCTGAACTTCGGCGAGAAGCCCCAGTTCCGTCGTCTGCTCTTCGACAACGAAAGAAAGAAAATCCGTGCCCATCCGTGTGAATCCGTGGCCGGGGTTGGACAATGAATTTCAGAATCGGCTACGGCTGGGACTCGCACGAATTCAAGCGCGGGGTCCCGCTCAAGATCGGAGGAGTGAAACTGCCGCACGACCGCGGCCTGTCTGGGCACTCCGACGGCGACGTCCTGCTGCATGCCCTCACCGACGCGCTGCTGGGCGCCGTCGCCGCCGGCGACATCGGCTCGCACTTTCCGCCCACCGACAAGAAATGGAAGGGCGCCGATTCCGCCACCTTCGTGCAGCACGCCTTGAAGCGTGTCGCCAGTGCCGGTTATACCGTGGCCAACGTGGATTCCACGCTGATCCTGGCCGCACCCCGCATCGGGCCGCATGCGCGCGCGATCCAGGCGCGGGTCGCCGAACTGCTGCGGGTTTCACCGGCGAATGTCGGCATCAAGGCCAAGACGCCGGAGGGCATGGGCACCGATAACGCCGCCATCGCGCACGTGGTGGTGCTGCTGATGAGGAAGCGGCAGGACCCCGACCGCGTCGTGCTCGAAGCGGCGGAGGAAACTCCGCAGCCGGTGATCGACGACGTGGTGGAGAAAGTGCTCGAGGGCGTTTCCGAGCCTGAGAAGAAAAAAGCTTCCACTTCCCACAGGATCACGTCTAAGCACAGAAGATGAAATCCATCACGGTTGTGCTTCTTCTCTCGGCGCTGGGCACGGTCGCGCCCGCGCAGAAACCGTCAAGCAAATCCGCCGGCAGCGACGCCGCCGATTGGCGCACGCCCGCCGAACGCAGCGACTACCGCACCACGCCGCGCTACGATGAGACCATGGCCTACGTTCGCCGGGTGGCAGCGGCAGCGCCTGGTCAGGTGAAGGTCGAAGTCTTCGGCAAGACCGGTGAAGGCCGCGAGCTGGTGGACGTGGTGGTTTCGCGCGACGGCGTCTTCGATCCCGAGGCGCTGCACCGCGCCGGCCGCCCCATTCTGCTCATCCAGAACGCCATCCACGCCGGCGAGATGGACGGCAAGGACTCCTGCCTGGCGCTGCTGCGCGACATGGCTATCACCAAGACGCAGGCGCGGTTGCTGGAGCAGGTAGTGGTGGTCATCATCCCCATCTACAACGCCGACGGCCACGAGCGCTTCGGGCCTTACAACCGCATCAACCAGAATGGTCCCGAAGAAATGGGATGGCGGGTGAACGCCACCAACCTCAATCTCAATCGCGACTACGTGAAGGCGGACGCTCCCGAGACCCGCGCCTGGCTCAGGCTGTGGAACCGATGGCTGCCGGACTTCTTCGTCGATGACCACGTCACCGACGGCGCCGATTACCAGTATGACGTTACCTATGGGCTTTCCACCGGCGCGGGCAATGATCCCGCCATCATCGAATGGCAGCGGAAGAACGTGGCGCCGTATCTCGATAGATCCGTGGCAGCCTCAGGCCATGTAATCGGGCCGCTGATCTTTCTCACCGACGATGCTGACCCCACCAAAGGCATCGAGCGCTATCCCAGCACTCCACGTTTCGCCGACGGCTACGTCGTCCTGCAGAACCGCCCGGGAATGCTGGTCGAAATACACATGCTGAAGGACTACAAGACGCGCGTGACCGGCAATTACGAGATCCTGCGCGCCCTGCTGGAGGTGATGAACCGCGACGCCGCCACGCTGGTGCGCCTGAACCGCGAAGCCGATGCCGCGGTGGCCGCCGCCGGCAAGCACTTCGATCCCGGCGCGAAGGTCCCGCTGCGCACCGCTCCCAGCAAGGAAACCGAACCGTTCCTGTATCACACCTTCAAATACACGCGGGAACTGAGCGGGGTTTCAGGACAGGTCTGGATCCACTACACGCCCGAGCCGCTGGACATCACCATCCCGCGCCCGGCGCGGCTCGAGACCACGCTGGCCATCGTGCCGCCGCGCGCCTACATCGTGCCTGCGCAGTGGGGCACGGTCATCGAGGTGCTTGAGGCGCACGGGGTGCGTATCGAGCGCACGACCGAGCCGTGGAGCGCCGCCGTCGACACCTACCGCTGCACCGACCTCAAGTGGAACGCGCAATCGTTCGAGGGGCATCACGTGATGTTCTCTCCGCAGTTCGCTGCCCGGTCTTTTTCCGGACACTGCACGCCGGTGCGCGAGACCCTGTCCTTCCCGGCCGGATCGGTGGTGGTCGCCATGGACCAGCGCGCCGCCAAGGTGGCCATGGAGTGGCTGGAGCCGGAAGCGCCCGACTCCGCCGTCGCCTGGGGTTACTTCGACGCCGTCTTCGAGCAGAAGGAGTTTGCTGAGGACTACGTGACGGAGAAGCTGGCGCGCGACATGATGGCGAAAGACCCCAAGCTCAGCGAGGAATTCGAGCAAAGGCTGGCGGCGGACAAGCAGTTCGCCAGCGATCCTCATGCGCGCCTGGATTTTTTCTACCAGCGCTCGCCGTGGTGGGACCGCGAGCTGGGGCTGTATCCGGTGGGACGGCTGACTGCGCTTGAGGGCGTGCCGGTGCGGTAGAACATCAGCCCAGTTTCGCACTCGGAGTACTCCAGGTTCGTGTCAGGGCACGACTTCAGCCGTGCCGACAGGAGTTTTGTTGAATTGTTATTCCGAGCCCGCGCGAACGAGCTTTGCGAGTGAGGGCGCGGCGAGGAATCTCGGTTTGGATTATTTCGGGCAGGAAGTTTGTAAGATTCAAAGTAAACCGCACAACCCCAACACCAAGATCCCTCGTCGCGCTCACCTCGCAGACTCGGTCCGCGCGTCCTCGGGATGACAGTGCACCCTGTCGGCACGACTGAAGTCGTGCCCTGACACGTGATCTCTCACGAGGGGATTTCTTAGCAGCGTCCTACGTGACTACACACCGGCTGGAACCAGCGCCAGCAGCTCGGCGACGGCGTTCAGCACAGCGTTCTCGCCCTGGCGCGAGTCGAGGACCTGATCCACGGCGTGGTGATGACCGCTGAAGTGCAGCACCAGCACGCGGGTCATCTCATCCGACCTCTTCGCCTTGTAGGGAAGATGGTGGCGGTCGTTCCGGGTGAGGGTATGGCCGAGGATCACCAGGTCGAAGCGCTCGCGGGCCAGCGCCGCCTCGATCTCCTTGCGGCCGGCAGCTTGCGTCACCGCATAGCCGGCTTTCGTCAGGCGCGCTGCTTCAGAGGCGAGGACTTCAGGATCGTTTTCCCCGTAGAGGATCTTTGCGTTGTTGGTCTTGCCCATGGACTAACGGTAGCAATGTCCGGCGGGGCTATACAGATCACCGAAGGCCAGAGACGGGCGAGTACCGAGTACCAAGCTAAGTAGCGGATCCCGCTACTCGGCTCAGGAGACAAAAACAAAGAAGGGCAACCCTTACGGATCACCCTTCTTGGTACTTGGTACTTGGTACTTGGTACTCGGTACTTGGTACTGGGTACTAGCTTACGCGTGCGCCGGCCCCGGACTGGCACTGGGCTGCCGCGCGGGCTCGGGCTTGAGGACTTTCTGCACTTCGTCCGCGGCCGGCGGCGCCACCTTGAGGGGAAGCTCCTTGCCTTCGATGATCATCTGGATCTCGTTGGCATCGAGCACCTCGCGCTCCAGCAACATCATGGCGACCTTCTCCAGGGTTTCGCGGTGGCCGCTGAGGACATCGACGGCCGCCTTGTAGCCGTCGTCGGCGATGCGGCGCACTTCCTGGTCGATCTTGATGGCGGTGTCCTCGCTATAGTCGCGGTGCTGCGCGATCTCGCGCCCCAGGAAGATCTGCTCTTCCTTCTTGCCGAAGGTGAGCGGCCCGAGCGAGCTCATGCCCCACTCGCAGACCATCTTGCGGGCCAGTTCCGTGGCCTGCTCGATGTCGTTGCCGGCGCCGGTGGTCATCTGGTGCAGGAACAGCTCCTCGGCCACGCGCCCGCCCATCATGATGGCGATGCGCGTCTCCAGGTAATCGCGGCTGTAGGTGTGTTTGTCGTCGATGGGCAACTGCATGGTGACGCCCAGCGCCATGCCGCGGGGGATGATGGTGACCTTGTGCAGCGGGTCGGAGTGCTTCATCATGGCCGCCACCAGCGCGTGTCCGGCCTCGTGATAGGCGGTCATGCGCTTCTCCTCTTCGGAGAGGATCATGCTCTTGCGCTCCGCGCCCATGAGCACCTTGTCCTTGGCCAGCTCGAAGTCGTACATCATCACCGTCTTGCGGTTCTGGCGGGCGGCATTCAGCGCCGCTTCGTTCACCAGGTTGGCCAGGTCGGCGCCGCTGAAGCCGGGAGTCCCGCGCGCCAGGATGCTGAGATTCACGTCGTCGTTGAGCGGAATCTTGCGGGTATGGACGCGGAGAATCTCTTCGCGGCCGCGGACATCAGGGCGTGGAACAACAACGCGCCGGTCGAAGCGGCCCGGCCGCAGCAGGGCGGGATCGAGCACGTCGGGACGGTTGGTGGCCGCGATGAGGATGACGCCTTCGTTGGATTCGAAGCCGTCCATTTCAACCAGTAATTGATTCAGAGTCTGTTCGCGCTCGTCATGTCCACCGCCCAGTCCGGCGCCCCGATGGCGCCCAACCGCGTCAATCTCGTCGATGAAGATGATGCAGGGAGCGTTCTTCTTGCCTTGCTCGAACAGGTCGCGCACCCGGCTGGCGCCCACGCCCACGAACATCTCCACAAAGTCGGAACCGGAGATGGAGAAGAACGGGACGTTGGCTTCTCCGGCCACGGCGCGGGCCAGCAAGGTCTTGCCGGTTCCCGGAGGCCCCACCAGCAGCACGCCCTTGGGGATGCGTCCGCCCAGCTTCTGGAACTTCTGCGCCTCGCGCAGGAACTCGATGATCTCGCGCAGCTCTTCTTTGGCTTCATCCACGCCGGCCACGTCCTTGAAGGTGACCTTCTTCTGCTGCATGGAGAGCAGGCGGGCGCGGCTCTTGCCGAAGCTGAGCGCCTTGCTGCCGCCGGTCTGCATCTGCCGGATCATGATGAACCACAGCGCGCCGAACAGCACCAGCGGCAGAATCTGGAACAGCCAACTCGGCCAGTTGCTCTGCGGGTCCTTGACCGTGATGTTGACGCCCTTATCCTGCAACTGCTTGATCATGTCGGGATAGTTGGCCGGGACCGTGGTGTGGAATCCGGTCTTGTCGTTGCGGTACCTGCCCTGGACCTCGGTGCCCATGAGGGTCGCATCGGCCACATTGCCCTGGTTCACCTGCGACATGAACTCCGAGAAATTGATCTGCTTGTCCTTGGCGCCGTTGCCGCTGGCCTTCACCACTTGCCACAACAGCACGCAAGACAGCACAATCACCAGCCAGAACAAGATCGTTTTAACGGTTGAATTCACCTGACACTCCTCCCACAATCCTCATCCCCGGCGCTGATGCCCAAGGAAGCCGACAGCCTGCCGTCGGCGCCAGTAATCGCACCTTTATTCCCAACTGGGTTAGATGCTTGAGCCTTGCTTTCGACCGCTCTATTTTAAATCCTAACAGCGCCGCGCGCCGGTGCCAAAAGTACCTTGTCCGCCACGGCTTACCCGCTGGCCGCCACCGGGGCTTTGGCGGCCACGTAGGGCAGGTTACGCCCCAGCAGGGGCGACCCTAAGCCATACCCTAGCACGTACGAGGCTCCGATGGCATAGCCCCAATAATCCGCTTCCAGCGCCACCCGCCGGTCTTCCTGCTTGTCCAGCAGCGTAGCCAGCTTCACCGACAAGGCTCCCCGCGCCGACAGGTTGCGAATCAGGAACTCCTGGGTGATGCCGGTTTTGACCACCCCCTCGACCAGCAGCACATGCTGGCCCTGAACGCTTACCTCGCCGTAAAAGATCTCTGCCCCGTGCTGGCGCGGCCGGGTTTCGGGCTTCAGGAAGTGGCAGACCACGGGGACCTCGATCGCTCGCACCAGGTCGGCCATAAAAACAAAGCCATTCTCCAGGACGCAGACGGCGTGCAGCGTCCGGTCGCGGTAATCGTCGGAGATGCGGCGGGCCAGCTCGCGGACACGGGCGGCGATCTGCTCGGCCGTGTAGACCACCATCAAATCGCCCAGCTCAGCCTTCACCGTCCCTGCTCCCGCCGAGGATGCACAACGTGCTCCTCGATCACCACCACCTGCGGCGAGCCGCAGGCGGGCTGAAATTCGGCGGAAGCGCCGAAGCCCCGCGACCAGGCCAGCTTGCCGCCACTCGCTGCCACCGGCCACGACTGCCGTTCGGCCACGGGCACGTGCCGCTGCTCGAACAGCTCCTTCAACTTCTTCGGACCCTTGCTGTGCGCGGGCCACAAACGGTCGCCCGGCTGCCAGTTGCGGATCACCAACTCCGGCCCCAACGCGGCCGGATCCAGCGACTGTTCCGGATTATATCCCGAGGCTCCCGGCTTCGCGGGGCGCAAAAACGCCCGAATCACCCGCCCCACCTCCCTGATCTCCACCTCGCCCGGAATGGGCAGCCGATACGAGTAGCAGGGCGGCGGCTCGCGGCGAGGCCGCAGCTCGAAACGAAGTTCCTGCTGCTCGCGCACCACCGCCCAGCCGCCAGGAAGCTCGCAGGTCCTTATTTTTGCCTTTCCTGTTGCACCGCAATGCGCGGCGCGGAGCAATTGCGTCAGATGCTCGAAGTCGAGAGTAACGTCCAGCTTCTGCGCGCACTCGCGGAGGATGCGCCGCTGCAGCGCCGGATGAAAGGCGGCCAGACGCGCGGCGTTCACCGCCAGTCGGCAGTCGTCCGCTCCCGGAACTTGCACCACCGCCGGCATGATCTGACGGAGTTCGGCCTCCCAGTAGTCTTCCTCCTCGCGCGCCACCTCGGCCAGTTGCGCCAACGCCGCCACGGCGTTGGGCTTGAACCGCGTCTCAATCAGGGGGATGAGCCCATGGCGGATGCGATTGCGTGTGTATTGCAGATCCACGTTGGTGGCGTCTTCCCGCCAGCACTGGTGGAGGCCGCCTAGGTAGCCAAGAACCTCCGCGCGCCGGACCCCGAGCAGAGGACGCACAATGCAACCCACTGCTCCCCCGCCGCAGCCGATTCCCGCCCGCTTGGGATAGATCCCGGCCAGACCCCGGGTACCGGCGCCGCGCAGCACGCGCATCAGCACCGTCTCCGCCTGGTCATCCATGGTGTGCCCGGTGGCGACCGCGTCCAATGCCTTTCGCTCAAAGAACGATTCGAAGAACTGGTAGCGCGCTTCGCGGCCGGCGGCCTCTAGACTCAGGTTGTGCTCGGCCGCATACGCCGGCACATCGGCGCTCGACCCATGGAATTCGAGGCCCTGTCGGCCGGCCAGTTCCTGGACGAAGCGCTCGTCTTCCTCGGCATCCGCCCCGCGAATCTTGTGATTGAAGTGCAACACCGAGAGAACCACCCCCAGCTCACCGCGCAGCTCCAGCAGCGCCCGCAACATCGCCACCGAGTCCGCGCCCCCCGACACCGCCACCCCCACCCGGTCGCCGGGCTGCAGCAGGCCATGCTCGCGGATCGAGGCCAGCACCTTCTCGCGCACCGCTTCATAGTAAATGCTTTCCGGCACGGAGACACGCAGGTACACTCGACGCCCTCTGGCCTTGCTGCTGAGGCGCATGTAAAATTGGGGAAGTTTCCGCCCAGGGTCTTGGTCATGATGAAGAAGTGGTTTCTGCCCGTTGTTTTCTTTCTGCTCGCGGCACTGCCGGCGTGGTGCGCCGACACTGCCACGGCCACCACCGTGATCGAAGAAGTCATCGTCCGGGTCAACAGCGACATCGTCACCCGTTCGGAGCTGCAGCACAGCCGAGACGAGGTGCGCCAGGAGTTGCGGCAGCAGAATGCCGACAAAGCCGACGCCCTGTTCGCCACCCGCGAGAAGGATGTACTGCGCGACCTCATCGACCAGCAACTGCTGCTGCAGAAGGCCAAGGACAAGGGCATCACCGGGGACACGGAACTGATCAAGCGCCTGGACGACATGCGCAAGCAGATGAACCTATCTTCCATGGACGAGCTGGAGAAAGCGGCCAAGGAGCAGGGCGTCTCCTTCGAGGATTTCAAGCAGAACATGAAGAACCAGATCCTGACGCAGTTGGTCATCCGCAACGAAGTGCAGCCCAAGGTCCAGGTCACCAAGGACGAGGAGAAGAAGTATTACGAGGAGCACCAGAAGGACTTCGAGCATCCGGAGCGGGTGCGGCTGAGCGAGATCCTGGTGTCCACGGAAAAGGTGCAGCCCGGCGACCAGGCGGGGGTGGCCGAGGTCGCGCAGAAAGCGCAGCAACTGCTGGAGCAGGTGCGTGGCGGCGGGGCTTTCGATGAGATCGCCAAGAAGGGTTCAGACGGTCCGACCGCCGCCCAGGGCGGGGACCTTGGCTACTTCAAGCGCGGCACCCTGGCCCGGGAGCTCGAGGAAAAGACCTTCGCCATGAAGGCCGGCGACGCATCCGACGTGGTGCGCACCAAGCAGGGCTTCCTCATCCTGAAGGTGACCGAACACGAGCAGGCCGGCGTGCCTCCGCTCAAGGACGTGGAAGCGGAGATCGGCGACACGCTTTATTACCAGAAACTCCAGCCCGCGCTGCGCGAGTATCTCACCAAGCTGCGCGAGGACGCCTACATCGATGTCAGGCCGGGATACGTCGATACCGGCGCCAGCCCCAACCAGACCCAGCCCGTCTTTACTACCGCAGCCGCCCAGGGCCCGAAGAGCAAGAAGCGGCACAAGAAGCTGGGGATCTTCTGATTTTCCACCGCGGATGCACGCGGATTTACGCGGATTTTCAAGACCCCTTCCGATCCGTGCTCTTTCGCGTTGATCCGCGGCGAATGAAGTTCCTCGTTCGTCCTTGATTGCCACAAGCGTTTTGCGCTCCCTGGGCTACAATACGGGCAAAGGCGCGGCATGAAGGACTTCTACATCGCGAACGCAGCCGAGCAGGAGAACAAGGTCATCACTTCCTCGTTCGTGGTCGCGTCCAAGCAGGTGAAGGCCAAGAAAACCGGCGAGCCCTACCTGGCGCTGACCCTCTCCGACCGCACCGGGCAGCTCGAAGCCAAAATGTGGGACAACGTCGCCGGGGTGATGGAAGGCTTCGAGCAGGACGACTTCGTCAAGATCAAGGGCCTGCTCAACAAGTACAACGGCCGGTTTCAGATCACCATCCACAAGCTGCGGCGACTGGAAGAGCAGGAGGTCGATCCCGCCGACTACCTGCCCAAGTGCCAGCGCGATATCGAAGAGCTGTGGCGCGACCTGGGCGCGTTTGTCGCCACGCTGCAAAATCCGCACCTGAAGGGGCTGATCGAAGCCTTCATGGCCGACCCGGAGATCGCGCCCGCTTACAAGACGGCGCCGGCGGCCAAGACGCTGCACCACGCCTACATCGGCGGGCTGCTGGACCACGTGATGTCGCTGTTCCGGCTGTGCGACCTGGCGGCGCGCAATTATCCCCAGATCAACCGCGACCTGCTGCTCACCGGCGCCTTCCTGCACGATATCGGCAAGATTCACGAGCTCTCCTACGGGCGCTCGTTCGCCTACACCAGCCGCGGGCAGTTGCTGGGACACATGGTGATCGAGTTGGAGATGCTGCACGCCAAGATCGCCGAAATCCCGGGCTTCCCCGATGGGATGAAGACCCTGCTCGAGCACCTGATCATTAGCCACCACGGGCAGTACGAGTTCGGCTCGCCCAAGCTGCCCATGTTCCCGGAAGCGCTCATGCTGCACTACCTCGACGATCTCGACTCCAAAATGGAGAGCATGCGCGCCCACTTGGAGCGCGAGTCCGGCTATGACGATGACTGGACCGGCTACAACGCGTCGCTCGGCCGTCCGCTGCTGAACACTCGCAAGTTCCTCGCCCCCAAGCCGGCGCCGGAGCGCGCACCCGCTCCTGCAAGCAACGACGGCGACGCTCCCACCACCGCTCCTCTCATCCCAGCGGAGGCGGCAAAGAAGTGAAAGGGCGCCTGGCGGAGCTGGAATTGGAGTGCATAAAGGTGTTGTGGAAGTATCCTGGCGCTTCGGTGGCGCAGGTGCGCGCCGGATTGCCGCGTCCGCTGGCTTACACCACGGTCATGACCGTGCTCGACCGCATGAGCGCCAAAGGACTGGTAGGGCGGCAGAAAAACGGCCGCGCCTATCTCTACACCGCCGCCCTCGATCTGGAAGCCGCGCGGCGGAGCGCCGTCGGCCGCCTGGCCGCCCGCTTCTTCGACAACGATCCCGCGGCGCTGGCGCGGTATGCGTCGCGGCTGCGGATGAGCAAGGAGGACGATGAGGTCGCGCCCGGGCCGCTTCCTCAGCCGCACCGGCGCGCGCGACCCGTCGCCCGCAGGCCCGCCGTCTTCCCCTCGCACATGGATGATTCGCTGCTGTAGCGTGCAGGCAAGTTGCGGCTCGCCAAGTAGTTCTGATACAACGGCTGCAACGGCACTTGGTACTGGGTACTTGGTACTCGGTACTGGAGACACGTTGTTGGTTTTCGATTCCTTCCAGGCCATCACCTTCGACTGCTACGGCACTCTGATCGACTGGGAGTCGGGCATCCTGCGCGTGATGCGGCCGTTGCTGGCCGAGCACGGCAAGCCGGTGACCCCCAACGAGATCCTCGAAGTCTACGCCGAGCTGGAGCCGGCCCTTCAGGCTGGCCTATTCCGCCCGTACCGCTCCGTGCTCGAGGAAGTGATGCGGGCCTTTGGCCAGCGCTTCGGCTTCTCGGTCTCGACCGATGAAGCCCGCAGCCTGGCGGCGTCGATCAAGAACTGGATCCCGTTCGCCGACACCGTGGGGGCGCTGTGCGCGCTCAAGAGCAAATTCCGGCTGGGCATCATCTCCAACATCGACGACGACCTGTTCAAAGACACCGTGCCGCAACTGCACGTCGACTTTGACTGGGTGGTCACCGCCGGCCAGGCCCGCGCCTACAAGCCGGCGCGCGCCATCTTCGAGTTCGCCCTGCAGAAGATCGGCCTGCCACCCCGGCGGGTGCTGCACGCCGGGCAAAGCGTTTTTCACGACGTGATCCCGGCCAAGCAGATGGGGATGTCCACCGTGCTGGTGACGCGCCGCGGCCCGGGCGCCGTGAAGCGCGTCTCCGCCAAACCCGATCTCGAAGTCCCCGACCTAAAGACGCTGGCGGAGATGGCCGTCGGCAAGGGCTCGGCCACGCGGGCGGGGTGAGCCAGGAGCACGGCGCGCGCCGCGCGATAGTGTAGAATCACGTTTACCCCACACCGCCACCCGGCGGTGATGTACGTCGGGACGTGGCTCAGCCTGGTAGAGCACTCGCTTGGGGTGCGAGGGGTCGGCAGTTCAAATCTGCCCGTCCCGACCAACCTTTTCTTTTTCGTCTGAGCGACTTGCGGCTTCCTCCGCTGTCCCGCCCGGCGCTGCCATTTCTCCAATTGTGACGTAATTGTGACGTTGTCCAGCGACTCGACCGCCTTCCGCTTCGCCTCCTGCCGGATGTGCGAGTAGTGCTCCAGCATCTCCCGGCTGACGTGCCCGGCGATGGACATGATGGTCTGCTCGCTGGCGTCGGACGATTCCGCCAGCTTCGTTATCGCATGGTGCCGGAGGTCGTGCGGCCTCAGTCCGTCGAGTCCTGCTTCCTTCGTTAGCTTCCGCCACGCAGTCCTCCATGCCCAGCGGCTCGGTGGAATGGTGGGATCGTACCGCTTCCCCACGATCCTGCGCGGGATCAGGTAGTGGTTGGGATCAGTCGCGCCCAGCGTACGTGCCCTGGCGAGTAACTGCTCAATGGCCCACGTTGCGGTGCGGTTCAGGGGGATCGCTCGCGCACGGAACCTGTTCTTGCCCACGCGGACGTAGATCATCTTCGCCTCGGTGTCGATGTCTTGCAGCCGCAGGTTCCTGAGTTCGCAGCCTCCAGCGGTGGTGTTGGCTGCGATGAGCGAGACCCAAAACGCCACGCTCCACTCGGGGCGGCTGCTGGCGACCGTGAACAGCCTGACTTCCTGCTCCGGCGTCAGAGCCCTGCCGATGTCCTTGGGCTCGGACAGCGGCTTGTAATCATCGCCCACGACGTGCCACAGCTTGAACTGCTTCAGGATTCGGCGCAGGACTCCCACCTCAATGTTCACGGTACGGTTGCCGACGCCTTCCGCCTTGCGCCTCGCCACGTAGTCGGCCAGTGCGTCGCTGTCCAAGCTCCCGAGCGTGCGGGTTCCGAGATGGCGCGACAGGTGCTTCACCACGCCCTGTTCAAGTTCCAGCGTGCGGGGCGAGACAAGGGGAGCCCGGCGCGACAGGTATGCCTCAGCCGCCTCGCTAACGGTCAAGCCGACTGTCTTCCGGGGCAGCAGGCCGCCGCCGTCCTGCGCCTCGGCGA
>Ga0181530_10000783_pt1 | contig 41206 bp, 31 predicted proteins | sample PEATcosm2014_Bin_42_FD_119769 | JGI IMG/M metagenome (GOLD analysis project Ga0181530, IMG submission 119769) | Peatland microbial communities from MTU Mesocosm Facility, Houghton, MI, USA - PEATcosm2014_Bin10_60_metaG | ecosystem: Environmental > Terrestrial > Soil > Wetlands > Peat | place...
AGGCGGGCACATGTTTGGAATGGGATCGAAAACGATAGTGGGTCTGGATGTGGGCTCTTCGAGCATCAAGGCCGTCGAGCTCAGAAAGACGCGCGCTGGTATCGAAGTGGCGCACCTCGGCCTCGAGCCGATCGCGCCCGACATCGTGGTCGACTCCATGATCGTGGACTCGGGCACGGTCTCGGCCGCCATCGCCAAGCTCTTCAACGACAACCTCATCAAATCGAAGTCCGTGGCCACCGCGGTCAGCGGACACTCCGTCATCGTCAAGAAAATCTCGCTGCCTTCGATGAGCGATCAGGAACTGGCCGAGACCATCCAGAAAGAGGCGGCCCAGCACATCCCCTTCGATCTGGCCGACGTCAACCTCGACTACCAGATCCTTTCCGAGGACGCGACCAGCCCCCAGATGGACGTTCTCCTGGTGGCCGTGAAAAAAGACAAGATCCTCAACTACACCAACGTACTCTCGATGGCCGGCAAAACTCCGGCTATTGTGGATATCGATGCGCTGGCTTTGCAGAACTGCTACGAGTTCAACTACGAGCCGGCCCCAACGCAGGTGGTGGCTTTGCTCAACCTGGGCGCGAGCGTGATGAACATCAATATCGTCAAGGGCACCACGCCGCTCTTCCCGCGCGACGTTTCCGTCGGCGGCCATCAATATACCGACTCGCTCCAGAAGGAACTCGACCTCGGCTTCGACGACGCTGAGGCGCTCAAGCTGGGCCACAAAGTGGGGACCGTGCACGACGACGCCAAAACGCCGATCCTCCAGCAGGTCACGGAAATCATCGTCCTCGAAATTCAGAAGACGTTCGACTTCTTCCGCGCCAGCGCCGCCGGCGAGCACATCGAGAAAATTTATCTGGCCGGCGGTTCGGCCAAGGTCCCCGGACTGGTGGAAGCCCTCCGCCAGGAGTTTTCCATGCCGGTCGAGTTGTTCAACCCGTTTCAAAAAGTGCTGGCCCCCGCCGAAGGCCCCGGAGCCGAACTGGTCGAACAGAATGCCGGCCAGTTGGCGGTGGCCGTGGGTTTGGCCCTGAGGAGCTTTGAAAAGCTATGATCCGAATCAATCTGCTGGGTTCTCCGAAACCGAAAGGCAAGAAAAGCGTTGGCTTCAGCATGCCGAGCCTGGATCTTGGCAACCTCGGCGGGCCGATTGTCCAGGTCGCTGCCGTCCTGGTGGTGGCCGGCGCCATCAACGCCGGCTACTGGTATCAACTCGACCAGGAACAGAAATCGATCGCCGTGCAAACTCGTGTCGCGGAACAGAAGAACCGCGAACTCGCCGGCATCAAGGTCAAGTATCTGGAGCGGCAGAAGCAGGCCGACGCCTACAAGCGCCGGGTGGATGTGATCGACCAGTTGCGCAGCAACCAAACCGGCCCGGTCGCCCTGCTCGAAATGATCGCCAATACGGTCAACGGCACCGAGGCGATCTGGTTAAACAGCATGCAGGACCAGGGCGCCAACGTCGCCATTGACGGCACCGCCCTGTCCACCGATGCCGTGGCCAACCTGATCACCAATTTGCAGAAGACCGGGTTCTTCAAAAACATCGAGATCAAGGAAAGTTTTCAGGACGAATCGGTAAAGGATATGCAGGCGTTTCAATTCACGCTGACCTGCGAAAAGGCGAAGTCGTAAAGGCGGAACCGACTATGAATCTTGGCGAATTTACAGGAGTAAAGCTGCTGGGGGTGCTGGTGCTGGCGGCCGCGGTGGCCACGGGCGCCCTCTATTTCACGGTCTTCAAGACGCAGCGCGATCAAAACGACGCGGCCCGGGCGAAGTTGCAGCAAAAGCAACGGGAGAACGCGGAGCTCGAAGCCTACAAGCCGAAACTGGCCAATGTCGAGCGCGATCTCGCCAGCTTGAAGCAGCAGCTCGAAATCGAGCGCCGCATCGTGCCCGATGACAAAGAAGTGGACAACTTCATGCGCATGGTCGGCGGAGAAGCGCGCAAGGCCGGAATCGAAATCCGCCGCTACACCGCCCGTCCCTACGCCTCCAAAGAGTTCTACACCGAAGTGCCCTTTGAAGTGGAGTTCGACGGTCCGTTCTACTCCATGATGGGCTTCTTCGACCGCCTGGGCAAGGTGGAGCGCATCATCAACGTTTCCAATCTGCTCGTCGCCTCCACCCACAAGCCGGAGAATGCCAAGGCGCGCCACGTTTACCAGTACGCGGCGGGTGAGAGTGTTGTGGCCACCTGCGTGGCTACCACGTATTTCAGTCATGACCTGGATCCGGCGGCGGCCCCAGCGCCGGCCACGAAGCCCGGACCACCGGGGAAGAAGTAGGAGGGACAGGATGAACAGGAAGCCGATGGTGACGATTTTGGTTGGCGTGCTGGCCGCGGGCTTGGCCTCGGCCCAGACTCACCACCCCACCACTCAGACCACGCACAGCGCGGCCCCGGCGGTCAACAACCATGCCTCGGCGGCCCCGAGCAAGCCTGCCAGCACTCCGCAACCCGCTCGTCCGGCTCCGGCCACCACCCGTGTTGCGGTCAAGCCTGCGCCGCCGGTTGCCAAGCCGGCGGTTGAGAAACACAGGTTCCATGAACGGCGAATCGGTGGGGTCGTGGTTCTGGCCCCAGCGACCGTTGCCGCTCCCCAGGAAAGCGCCCCAGCGGACGCGGCCCCAGCCGAGGCCAACGTTGCGGGAAGCGGAGTTGACCTGAACGCGGCGAACGATCAATCGGTGGTGCCGGACACCAAGTACAGCGCCAACGGAAGGCGCGATCCTTTCCTCAGTCCAGTGGTGAGCCACGAGGGCGGATCCGGTTGCACCACCGGCAAAAAGTGTCTGGAAATTGGCGCCATTAATTTGCGGGGCGTGGTCCGCACCGAAAGCGGCTTTATCGCCGTGGTCAGCAACAACATGAATAAAGCTTATTTTCTGCGCGAAAACGATCCCGTGTTCAACGGTTATGTGGTGAAAATTACCGGCGACTCCATCGTGTTCCAGGAAACCTTGCAAGACCGGTTGGGCAAGAGCTTCACCCGGGAAGTAGTGAAGAAGATTACGACTCCGGCAGTGTAGGCCCGGAGGCAACTTAAGTTTGCGAAGAAATGCGTTCTACGAAACACGTTCTAAGAAACACATCGAGGCGAAAAGGCCTCGCATGGGGAGATAGGGAAATGCGAAAGCAACTGTTGGCTCTCTTCGTTCCGCTGCTGGCGTTTGTACTGATCGCAGCCGCGGCTGACATGACGGGCAAGGGGGCGGCCGCGGGCGCTCGATTGCAGAAGCTCGAGGTCGCCGACGGCCCGGACGGATTACGAGTCGAGTTCACCGCCAGGGGCGCAGTCGCGCCCACCGTGACCACGCTCGACTCTCCGGCGCGTATCGTCGTCGACTTCCCCAACACCGTGATGACCACGGCGCAGAGCCGCGTGCGAGTCGGCAGGGATGGCGTCAAAGGCCTCCGCGTCGGGATGGACGGCCAAGCTCCGCCCACCACCCGCGTCGTCGTCGATCTTGACGGCAACGATCCCGCCGCCAGCCGCCTGCATGAACTCGTTGCCGGCCCCGACGGCAGCTTCGTGCTCAAGATCCACCACGCCGTCGTGGCCCACAGCCAACCGTCGGCTCCGGCCGCAACGCCGGTGGCCGCGAGTCCAGCGCCCCAACTGGCGCCGGCTCCCGTGGCGCCCGTTCTTGCCAAAGAGCTTCCCGCAACCACGGCTCCCTTAGCGGCGGTTGCGCCCGCGAAGGCCGTGGACTTCGCCTTTATCGAACCCAAATTTACGGCCAAGAAGTCCGACGACTCGGCCGCCCCGCCAGCCGCTAAGGCCCAGGAAGCCGCCAGCCGCTTTGCCGATAAGACGGCGGCGGAACTGGTCGCCACCAATGCCAACGCCGCCCTCGGGCAAGCTCCCGCCAATGCCCCGGCCCAATCCGCCCCCGTCGTCGTGCCCGTCCAGCCGGCTGTAAATCTTGCGGCCGAGCAGAAAGTCCAAATGGAACAGAAGGCGCCGGCCAACACCGGGGCCAAATACACCGGCGAGCCCATCTCCGTCAATCTCAAGGATGTGGACCTGAAAGATTTCTTCCGCCTGATTCACGAGATCAGCGGCTTGAACGTGGTGCTCGATCCCATGATTCACGGCACTCTGACGATTGTGCTCGATGACGTGCCCTGGGACCAGGCGCTTGACATCGTGCTCAAAAACAACGATCTGTCACGCCAGCTGGACGGCAACGTCCTGCGCATCGCCACCGTCGAGACACTGAAGAAGGAAGCCGATGGCCGGCGTGCCCAAATCGATGCCGAGGCGCTGGCGGTAGATAAAGTCAGCATCACTCGTTTCCTCAGCTACGCTCACGCCAAGGACCTGTTGGTGCCACTCAAGAAATTCCTCAGTCAGCGTGGCGACATCGTTGCCGACGAACGCACCAACGCGATCATCGTCAACGACATTCCGGCGGTGCTGCCGCAGATTGACCGCCTCATCCAGCAGATGGACCGCAAAACCCAGGAAGTCGAAATTGAAGCCCGCGTGGTCGCGGCCACCCGCAACTTCGCCCGCGACATCGGTACCCAGGTCGGCTTCGGCTGGGGCAATGGCGTAACCGGAATTGGCGGCGCCAACTCCGTGGGGACTTCGCCGATTACGGTCGGCGGCATACAACCGTTGTACCCGGTCGTGGTTGGAGGATCGGCCACGGCTGGATACCAGATCCCCTTGTTCTCGAACCTGGGCGTCACCTCGCCAACCAGCGGCTTCTCGCTGGTGAACCGCTCCAACAACATGCAACTCGACGTCATCCTCACTATGGCCGAGTCGCGCGGCCTGCTCAAAGTTCTTTCCCGTCCCCGCATCGTCACCCAGAACAACATTCAGGCGATGGTGAAGCAGGGCGTAAAGATCCCGATCATGACCGCGGCCTCGCTCAGCGCTCCACCAACCAGCACCTACGTGGATGCGGTCCTGCGCCTGACGGTGACCCCGCAGATCACGTCGGAAGGGACCATCTTCCTCAATGTGGATGTGGAGAACACCTTGCCGGACTACAGCCACGAAGACCAATTGGATAACCCGGCCCTGATTACGCAGCAGGCGACCACGCAAGTCCTCATCACCGACGGCGGAACCGTCGTGATTGGCGGCGTGATCCAGACCCAGAACACCCTCAACGTGTCGCAGGTGCCCTTGCTCGGGGATATCCCCTACCTGGGCAACCTGTTCAAGCATCGCACCGTGACCACCACCAACCAGGAGCTGATTTTCTTCATCACTCCGCGCATCATTCAGACCTAAGCGCGAAGTTAAGACGAGCCAAAGCCGCCGGCTTTTTCGGAGAACCTGCCGAGAATCCGGCGGCTTCGTTTTTAGCTCTCAGTTCTCAGTTCTCAGTTCTCAGTTCTCAGTTCTCAGTTCTCAGTTCTCAGTTCTCAGTTCTCAGTTCTCAGTTCTCAACTTCCTGAGTTTGACGCCATTCCTAGGGGTTGCCTGCCCGGGTTGTTTTTTTCGGGCCAGAATAGATTCGCACGGATCGAACTCGGGAAACTGACAACTGACAACTGACAACTGCTCCTTGCTACACTCCTCCCATGGACCATGCTGCCCGCGTCCGCCGCCTCCAAGCCTCGCTGCCTGCCCATAAGCTCGACTCGCTGCTCCTGACCCACCTCCCCAACCTTCACTATCTCTGCGGCTTCACCGGCAGCGCGGCTGCTCTGCTGGTTACCAATAGCGGTTCCATCCTCTTTACCGACGGACGCTACCGCACCCAGGCACGCGAGGAAGTCAGCGTGGCCGGCATTGTCATCGCCACCAAGTCCCCGCCGCTGGCGGCTGCCGACTGCCTGGCCGCCCACCGGAGGGGTTCAAAGGCCGTATCTTTGGCGCGAGTATCACTGGGCTTCGAACCGGACTCCATGACTGTAGCCCTCCGCGACCAATTGGCGTCTGTGCTGCAAGGCAAGGCGCGCCTCCGGCCTGCTCCGCCGCTCGTCGAACGTGCCCGCATGGTCAAGGATGCCGCCGAAATCCAGCGCATCCGCCGGGCCGTGGAGCTCGGCGCCAGTCTTTTTCCCATTGCTTGCCAGAACATTCGCCCCGGCGTGACCGAGGTCTCTGTCGCCGCCGCCATGGAATTCGCCGCCCGTTGCGCCGGGGCCGAAGCCATGTCTTTCCCCACCATCCTCGCTTCCGGGACCCGCTCGGCGCTGGTGCATGGCCGCGCGTCCCTGGCGCACATTCCGCGGCGCGGGTTCGTGGTCTGCGATTTTGGTGTTATACTCGCCGATTATTGTTCCGACCGCACCCGGACCGTCCACGTCGGCCGACCGTCCGCCGAAGCCCGGCAATTCTATGCCGCGGTGCTCGAGGCGCAGCAGGCAGCCATCGCGGCCGTCCGGCCCGGCGTCACCGCGGCCGAAGTGGATGCCGCGGCGCGCAGCGTGCTTCGCCGCCGGAAACTGGCCCCTTATTTTACCCATTCGACCGGGCATGGTTTAGGATTAGAGATTCATGAGCCGCCCCGCTTGGCCAAGGGCCAGACCCAGAAACTGGAGCCGGGCATGGTCATTACGATTGAGCCGGGCGCCTATGTCCCTGGGAAGTGGGGAGTGCGCATCGAAGATGTAGTGCTGGTGACGTCGTCAGGCTGCGAAGTCCTGACGCCCGCGGACAAAGAAAAAGAATTGGTGATTATTTAGTTCGACCTGAAACACCCTACGCTGTAGAGACGCGGCTTGCCGCGTCTCCCTCAGCGCATCGAGCAATACAAGCCGGGACGGGGCAAGCCCCATCTCAACCGAAATAACTACGGCATCGCCAAGGCGATGCCCGAATACCAAATCAAGACGGGACCTGCCTCATCCATGAATCAAAAAGAGCTGAAAGAACTGATCGAGTTTCTTATCGAAAAAGATATCGCCGAATTTGAATTAGAGCGTGGCGACGTCAAGGTGAAGATCAAGCGCGCCGCCGAACCGGCGCCCCTCCCGCTGCCCGATTCCCGCTACCTCGCGGTCCATCCCGCTCCCGGCGAAGCCGGCGGCCACCACGCTTCCGCTCCCGCCAGGCTCGACCTCGCCGGGGCCGCCGCCGCAGTTCCCGAGCCGGAAGAAGAAGATCTGCACATTGTGAAGTCGCCGATCGTGGGCACGTTTTACGAATCGCCCTCGCCCGGATCTCCGCCCTTCGTCAAACCCGGAGACCGCCTGGAAGTGGGCCAGGTGTTGTGCATCGTCGAAGCCATGAAGCTGATGAACGAGATCGAGTGCGACGTTGCCGGAGAGCTGGTCAAGCGCCTGGTCGCCAACGGCCAGCCCATCGAATACGGCCAGGAATTGTTTGCCGTCCGGCTGAGCTAGGGCATTTCCAGATTTGCTGTTGAGGGCCCGGGGACGGGAAGGGCGCCGATTCCCAGCCTGCGGAGATACTAAGGTTTTGTATCAGGGCATCGCTTTAGCGATGCCGCGAGTCCTTCGAAATCGATTGCCCCTTTAGGGGCGGGGCATCGAAGTTTCAATTGTCTCCGCAAGCTGTGAAGTCGCGCCCTTCCCAGAAATTCGGTAAATCGGGATTCTGGCGCAAATGGCTGGCGGTTGTACCCGATTAAACGTCGTTCCAGACAGGGTCGTTTCGCACAAAGCATGTTCAAAAAAATCCTGGTTGCGAATCGTGGAGAGATCGCGCTGCGCGTCATCTGCGCATGCCGCGAGCTCGGCATCCGCTCGGTGGCCATCTACAGCGAGGCCGACCGCAATTCGCTCCACGTGCGCTTCGCCGACGAGGCCATCTGCATCGGCCCGCCGCAACTCGCCCAGAGTTATCTCAACATTCCCGTGGTCATCAGCGCCGCCGAAATCGCCAACGTTGACGCCATCCATCCCGGCTACGGACTGCTTTCGGAAAACGCCAACTTCGCCGAAGTCTGCGAAGCCTGCCACATCAAATTCATAGGCCCCACTCCCGACGTCATCCGCCTCATGGGAGAAAAAGAAAAGGCCCGCGCCGCCATGAAGCAGCATGGAGTCCCCATCCTTCCCGGCTCCGACGGCGTGGTTACTTCCGCCGATGCGGCGCGCGAGTGGGCGCGCAAAATTGAATTCCCCGTCATCCTCAAAGCCACCGCCGGAGGCGGCGGCCGCGGCATGCGCATCGTCCGCAACGAAGACGAATTGCCCACCCTCTTCCGCCAGGCGCAGCAGGAAGCCGCAGCTGCCTTCGGCAACGGCGATCTTTACCTCGAACGCTTTGTCGAACACCCGCGCCACATCGAATTCCAGGTGCTCGGCGACGAGCACGGAACCGTCGTCAGCCTCGGCGAACGCGAATGCTCCATCCAGCGCCGCCACCAGAAGCTGATCGAAGAGTCGCCCTCACCAGCGATGACCCCTGAGCTGCGCCAGCAAATCGGAGCCGTCATCGAAAAAACTCTCAGCCACATCGGCTACCACAATGCCGGCACCGTCGAATTCCTCATGGACATGGACAAGAACCGGCGTCTCTACTTCATCGAGATGAACACCCGCATCCAGGTCGAGCATCCCGTCACCGAAATGGTCACCGACGTCGATCTGGTCAAGAGCCAGATCATGATCGCCGCCGGAGAAAAAATGGCCGGCGTATTGAACGGCCCCATCGTCCATCGCGGACACGCCATCGAATGCCGCATCAACGCCGAGCATCCCGAAAAGTTCACCCCCTCGGCCGGCAAGATCACGACCTTCCATCCCCCGGGAGGCACCGGCGTGCGCATGGATACCGCCGCCTACGCCGAAGGCACGATCCCCCCGTATTACGATTCCCTGATTGCCAAGCTGATCGTCCGCGGCAAAGACCGCCACGAAGCCCTCTCCCGCATGAGTCGCGCCCTCGGAATGTTCATCGTCGAAGGAATCCACACCACCATCCCCCTGCAACGCCGCATCCTGTCCGACCCCGATTTCCTGGCCGGAAATTTCGACACCGGCTTCATAGAACGCTTCCTATCAAAAAAATCCGAAGCGGCCGTTTGAAAAAGCTGCGCTTTGAAAGAGCTTCGGTCTGAAAAAGCTTCTGTGGATGATCGTTGGATGGTCGTTCTGTGAGTCGTCCCCCGGAACGTTGTCATCCTGAGCGGAGTAGCTGCGAAGCGAAGCGCAGCAGCTACGGAGTCGAAGGACCCCTACCCCACGATCCCGTCGCATCCTAGCCGACCCGGATTTTCTGGCAGAAAATCTCGACACCCGCTTCATCGAGAAATGCCTGGCGAATGCGAAACAAATTGGTGGTGTAATCGCGATGATTCAACAACTACACCATGACGGCTATTTCACGGAAGGGTTATGTTTGTCGCTTCCCGCCCCATATCATCCATCCGAACAGACAACCTCCCGCTAACCATATCACTAAATCCCCCGCTATCCGTACAACCGACATGCCGAACGCCAGATTGCCCGATGTCCCTTGGAGATAGTCATCTACAACGAAAGTGACAAACATCGCAAGGCCCCATGACAGAGCACCGAACAAGCAAACATACTGATTGAAGCTTAATCTTCCGAGCGCACCTTTCCGTTGCTGAACGCTCGTGGGCCACGGTATGCCCAAGAACTTACAAGAGAACCTAAACACCGCCACCCAAAGCAAGCCAGCCGCCATCGGGATAACAAAAGACAAATGTCGCATCATGTGACAATGATGCCGTCGAATTTCGCGGAAAGCAACCATTGCCTAGATAGCTGGCGTTGATGGGCGCTATTCCTTGGTCCGATTGATGTAGGTCGTGATGCTGACGCTTCCCTCCGAAACGCATAAACTAAAAAAGTGGCAATGCTCCTCCCGCGCCTCTACCCCATCCTCGACGCCGCCTCTTTCCCCGACGCCAGCGCCATGTTCGCCGCCGCCGACGAACTAGCCGCCGCCGGAATCACCCTGCTGCAATACCGCAACAAGCAGGGAACTGCCCGCCAAATGCTAGACCAGGCCCGCGAACTAAGGGCGCGCCTCGCCCCAAGCGTCAAGCTAATCATGAACGACCGCGCCGACCTCTGCCTCGCCGCCGCATTCGACGGCCTCCATCTTGGCCAGGACGACCTGTCCCCCGAATCAGCCCGCAAGATCATCGGCCCCGCTCGCCTGCTGGGAGTCTCAACCCACAATCCCGAGCAGCTTTCCGAAGCCACTAAAACGACCGCCGACTACTTAGCCATCGGCCCCGTCTTTTCGACCACCACCAAAGCGAATCCCGATCCAGTCGTAGGACTAGCAGGCGTTCGCCGCGCCAGAGAACTGACGCCGAAGCCGCTGGTCGCCATCGGCGGTATCACCCCCGCCAACGCCCGTTCCGTACTCGACGCCGGAGCCGACGCCATAGCCGTAATCTCCGCCCTGCTACCCAATCCCCGCAAATCGGCAGAGGAATTTTTGCGGGTTCTAAGGTAAAGTAAAAAGTTCTTGCAGCGAGGTGGACGGCAACGCCAGCGGTGATGCCCCGTTCTTGAATGGACCGCAGAAAACTCGTTGTCGCGCTTAATTTTGGGTGGCGCAGCGCTTCAGCGCTGCGGTTATTGCTTTGTTTTGAGTTCGGCTTTAGCCGCTGGGGTAAGGTTGCGGCGTTAGAAAGCACTCTTTGAGCAGCCTGTTAGGAGGTTCGTGACCACAACCGCCCATCCCCCATCCCCCGCTAGCGATTGGGACCGTCACACTCATCAGGACAAAGACCTCGTCCAAGGTCTAGGCCTGACCAGCGCAACCATGCTGGTGATGGGCTCCATGATCGGCTCCGGCATCTTCATCGTCTCCGCCGAAATTTCCCGCGAGGTCGCCTCCCCCGCCCTCCTGATCGCCGCCTGGATCGTTACCGGCTTCCTCACCATCGTCGGCGCCCTCACCTACGGAGAGCTCGCCGCCATGATGCCCCGCGCCGGCGGCCAATACGTTTATCTGCGCGAATCGCTCGGCCCGCTCTGGGGATTTCTCTACGGTTGGACGCTCTTCCTAGTGATCCAAACGGGCACCATCGCCGCCGTCGGCGTAGCCTTCGGCAAGTTCCTCGGCGTCTTCTGGCCAGCCATCTCCTCCACTCATTGGATATTGCATTTCGGGAAGGTCCCGACGATAACCATTCACCTCTACCTGCCGGTCCGCTTGCTAGCGTACTTCAGGGCTCCGAAGATGCTTATCGATTTTCTAGAGGGTCTGGGAATCAAGGTTCCCATGACGCTCGGCGGCATGGACGTTGGCCTGAACACGCAGAACCTCGCCGCCATCCTGCTAGTGATCGCGTTCTCCATCATCAATATTTTTGGCGTGAAGACCGGCGCCATCATCCAGAACATCTTCACCACCGCGAAAGTTTCGGCCCTGCTCGGCCTGGCAATCTTCGGAATTTTCCTCGGCCGCAACGCCCAAGCCATCGCCGCCAACTTCGGCGCAAATTTCTGGCACAACGCCAGCCTCGGCGCGCTCCACAGCGTCACCGCCGGAGCCGGAGCCACCGTGCTGGTCTCGACCCTCACCGTCCTTGCGATTGCCCAGGTCGGCTCGCTCTTCTCCGCCGACGCCTGGAACAACGTCACCTTCACTGCCGGCGAGGTCAAGAATCCCAGCCGGAATCTTCCTCTGTCGCTCGCGCTAGGCACCGGCGTCGTCATCGCCCTCTACATCGCCTGCAATTTTATTTATCTGAGCGCGCTCCCGCTCGCCGGCAGTCCCGCCGGCACCACGCTGGTCGAGCGAGGCATCCAGTTTGCCCGCGAAGATCGCGTCGCCACCGCCGTCATGACCCAGATGTTCGGTTCCATCGGCGGAGCCCTCATGGCCGTCGCCATCATGGTTTCCACCATCGGCTGCTGCAATGGCATGATTCTCGCCGGAGCCCGCGTTTACTACGCCATGGCCAAAGACGGCCTGTTCTTCAGCGGCGTCGCCCGCCTCCATCCCCGCTACAAAACGCCCGCCGTTTCGCTGATGGTCCAGATGGCGTGGACCTCCGTCCTCTGCATCTCCGGCAGCTACGGCCAGCTTCTCGACTACATTATTTTTGCCGTGCTGGTCTTCTACGTTCTCACCATCGTTGGACTCTTCGTTTTGCGCCGCACCCATCCCGACGCCGACCGTCCCTACAAAGCCATCGGATACCCCGTCCTCCCCGCCATCTATATCGCAATGGCTTTGTTTATCGACGTAGTCCTGTTACGCTACAAACCGCAATACACTTGGCCGGGACTGTTCATCGTTCTGCTCGGCATCCCGGTATACTTCATCTGGCGCCCGCGAGCCCAGGCGACTTAGGTAAGATTCGTATCAGGGTATGCCTTTAGGCATACCGCAAACGCCGTGCTATGAATGCGCCTTTAGGCGCTGCTTTTGGGTGCTGGGGTTTCACCACACGCTGACTGCTTCTAACTGACAGGAGACACGCAACTCATGACTGACTACCTCGCGAAAAAGCCCCTTGCGCTGCTCATGGAAGAGGCGCGCGAAACTGGCACGCATAGCTTGAAACGCACCCTCGGCCCATTCCAGTTGACCGCGCTCGGTGTCGGCGCCGTGATCGGAGCCGGAATCTTCGTCCTCTCCGGATTGGGCGCGCACTATGCCGGCCCTGGCCTGATGCTCTCTTTCGTGCTCTCCGGATTGGGTTGCGCCTTCGCGGCCCTGTGCTACGCCGAGTTCGCCGCCATGATCCCCCTCGCCGGCAGCGCTTACACCTACGCCTACGCCACGCTGGGCGAGATTTTCGCCTGGATCATCGGCTGGGACCTCACTCTCGAATACGCCATGGGCGCCAGCACCGTCTCCTCCGGTTGGTCGAACCATTTCATCGAACTGCTCAATATTTTCCACATTAAAATGCCGCTCTGGCTTGCCTACGATCACTGGACCGGACTCGGCGAAGCCGAAAAAATCGTCGCCCGCCAGATGGCGCAAGCCTCCGATTCCACCCTGGTGCCCGGCACTCAGGCTTTTCTGGAAAAAGTGACGGCCATCATGACCGCGCAATCGCCGGAGTTATTGCAGAAAGCCCACAGCCTCCTCAACGCTCCCCAACTCTTCGGCCACGAAATCGGCGTCAACATGCCGGCCTTCGTGATCGCGCTGGTAATCACAGCGATCCTGGTGATTGGCATCAAAGAGAGCGCCCGTTTCAACGCCACCATCGTGACCATCAAGGTTGCGGTTGTAATTTTTGTCATCGGACTCGGTTGGCGCTACGTCAGCCACAGCAATTGGGGATCGGACTGGCACAGTTTCGCGCCCTACGGATTCTCCGGCATCGGCGCCGGAGCGGCCTACATTTTCTTCGCCTACATCGGATTCGACGCCGTCTCCACCACCGCCCAGGAAGCGAAGAATCCGCAACGCGATCTTCCCATCGGCATCATCGCTTCTCTGCTGATTTGCACCGTGCTCTATATCGCGGTCGCCGCCGTCCTCACCGGCATGGTGCCGTGGCGCGAAGTCAACATCGAAGCGCCCATCGCCCGCGCCTTCCTCGATCGCGGCCTTACCGGCGCGTCCCATATCATCACGCTCGGCGCGCTCGCCGGCCTCACCAGCGTCATGCTCGTCATGCTGCTCGGCCAGACCCGCGTCTTGTATTCCATGGCCAACGACGGCCTTTTGCCCAAGAAGTTCTTCGCCGACATTCACCCGCGCTTCCGCACCCCGTGGAAGAACACCATGCTAGTCGGCCTGCTAGCGGCGATCGTAGGCAGCCTGACGCCCATCGACGATATCGGAAAAATGGTGAACATCGGAACCTTGCTGGCCTTCGTGATTGTCTGCATCGCAGTCATGGCCCTGCGCTACACCAACCCCGGCCAGCCCCGTCCCTTCCGCACGCCCTGGGTCCCGTTCGTGCCCGTGATGGGCATCATTTTCAACGGCTACATGATGTACAAATTAGGCTGGATCAACTGGGCGCGATTGATCATCTGGCTGATTATTGGAATGGTCGTCTATTTCACCTACAGCCGCAAACACAGCCGCGTGCAAGCCGCGCTCGAAGGCCGCAAAACAACGCAGCCGAGCGTGAGATAGAGATGAGAGACGCCGGTACTCGATGAGTGTAACGGCGATTTATCAACAACTCACTTTCAGCCGCTTAGCAAAACGGTAGGGCCGAGCAGGTGGCTAGGAGTACTATGTTCTTGACCGTCAAAAAAGGAGATTCCAGCCCTATGGCCCGATCTCTCGCCCTGCTGCGTTCCCGCTTCTTCCTACTGGTTCTGGCATTGTGCATTAGCTCTCAGGCTATTCCTGCCCCCAAACAATCCTCGACAGCGGATGCCTATCATATCGAAGTGCTTAGCGCGGAATATTTAACCGTAGCTGACATGGTCTTGAAGCTTGCCAATGATTCTCACCACATTGCGCCGTCAATCGACATGATCCAATACAAGCTCATCAATAGGGGTACGAGTGAGATTAGCGCCTTCGAGGTTGAGGTTTCGGTGCTAGTGGACGGGAAGGAAATCGATGTGAGCGGTTCTCCGACGGGGACGAGCCTTGATCTGATGGATCCTCAACTGGCAGCACAGTGCGGTTTGAGGGAAAACGAAACCGAGGTCGCGGCTGGCTATAGTTCCGTGGGAATGTCGTTCAAACCCGGCGAGATTTACGTCGGCTCGTTGGCCGCAAACGTGGATAAGAGCAAGCTGAGCAGTGCGCCGGCGCAAGTTCATGTCAAAGTGACTGGCGTCATTTGGGCGGATGGGAAGATCGAAGGAAATGCACCCACACCAATGTCTCCGCTGGGAATTACGGACATGTACCGCACGCGCGACATGCGCCAGCGGGAAGCAGCTTTTGAGGCAAAAGCTCTGGCCATTGTGGATGCGCACCCAGAGGACACGGACATTCAACACCGGATCGCTGAAGCTATCAAAGGCCTGCAATCTCTACAACAGGGCTACCCGCATGAGGAACACCTTCGCGAGGGAGGACCTGGGACAAAAATGCTCGTCGCAGAGCCACCCGTGGTGAAGGGAGTGATATACAACCTCGAGATCGCAGCCAAATCGCCCAATCCGAAAGAAGTGTTTGAAACGTTCGACGCGCTCGGGACCTGCGAACACCAGCACAGGGTCGCCTTGCTACAGCAATACTCGACCGCTGCGGCGAAGTAGCACGTCGAAGGCTGGCGGAATCAACCGGCGCGCCAGTTGGAGTGCTGCACTCTCCAAGTCACTCCGCCGTTGTTCACCGTAGCGACAGCATGACTAACTGTTGTAACCAGGCGTGGCTGTTGAAAAACTCTTTTCAGGTAATTTCAGCGACGAAAATCGTTCGTAACTTATTGAATCTTCGTTCGCCGTAGGCGCTGAAATTTACAGAAATTACTCCTTTGGTTCCTTTTTCAACAGCCACAGGCGTTTACGCTCATTGGGCGGTCGTGCGTCCGCAAAATATCTCCTTCCGTCCGCTATTATTCCTGGATTTTCCTAGCCATCGCCGTAACCAGGCCCCGCGGCGCCAGCCGCACCGACTCCGCCATCAGCCAATTCTTGAATCCAGAAATCACCACCGGCTTCCCCGCCATCAGCGCCCGGTAACCGTCTTCGGCCACGGTCCGCGCATCCATCGAACCAAACTTCAGCAGCCTCTGCCCAGTCGCCTTCGCGCGCTTGTGGAACTCCGTCGCCGTCGGCCCTGGACACAGGCAGGTGACCGTGACCCCCGTTCCCTTGACCTCATTCGCCAGCGCCTCCGAAAAATGCAAAACGTACGCCTTGGTCGCGAAATACACGGCCATCAGCGGCCCCGGCTGAAACGCCGCTGTGGACGCCACATTCAGAATGCGCCCACTTTTTCTCTCGATCATCGAAGGCAGATACAGCCGCGTAAGATGCGTCAGCGTCGTCACGTTGAGCTGGATCTGGTGCAGGCATTCTTCCAAATCGTTCTCCGCAAAAAAGCCGTACTGCCCGAACCCCGCGTTATTGACCAGCACATCCACCTGAATACTGGCGTGCGTCGTCTGATCCAGTAAGTAAGCGCAAGATCCCGGATGCGTCAGGTCCGCCGCCAGAATCAGCGAGTGCGTGCCGTGCGCCTTCTCCAGTTCGGCGGCGAGTTGCCGCAGCTTGTCCGCGCTGCGCGCAACCAGTACCAGGTTGCAGCCTTCCCGCGCGAAGATCCGCGCCAGTTCCAGTCCGATGCCGTACGAGGCGCCGGTGATAAGAGCGGTTTTGCGATCAGCCATAGCACCTCCGCTTCATGACACAAAGTTTACTTCCAAAAGAAAGGTCGGCCCAACGCCCCGCCCCAAGCATCCATCCGCAGCGCCCCGACCCGCTCCCCTCACCCTTCGTAAAAAGAGCGCCACGAGGTCGCGGCCGCCAGTTTCTCGTTGACGCTTTGGATGTTCCTGACCCCCTCCGTTTCCAGCCACTTCCTCAACGCATGCGCGCCGTGTTTCGCGTAGATCGAGATCCCATCTTTCCACGGGGCCCGCCCGCAAAGCATGCCGTTGAATTTCACCCCCGATTCCCCCGCCAGTTCAAGCGTCTCGCTGAATTCCGCCACGCCCACTCCCGCCGAAAGATATATGAACGGCTTGCCCGCCGCGTTGGCAGCCTGATGGAACAGCTCCATGGCTTCTCTCTTCGTGTACGCCTTCTCGCCGCGAAACGATTTCGTCCCCTCCACAAACTTCATGTTCACCGGCACTTCGACCTTCAGCACATCCACCCCGTAGTGCTCCTTGCTGAATTCCCGCATGCTCTCGGTGACGATGTGCGCCTTCTTCCTGGCGTATCCGAATCCCATTACGTCCGCGCCTTCTTCGTAGCCGACCAACTCCAGGAAGCACGCCACATCATTGGCCCGGCACTCGTCGCCCACCCGCTCCACCCACGCATGCTTTTTGTCATTCGTTTCTTTCCCATCGTACGGCGTGTAATAGAGCAGTATCTTGATGCCGTCCGCCCCCGCTTCCTTCAACCGCCGCACCGTCCAATGGTCCAGCAGTTCGCCCATGCGTCCCGGCCCCGTCTTGTCATACCCGGTCTTTTCGTAGGAGAGCAGCAGCCCCGCGTTCCGGTCGCGCCGCTTCGACGCCCGCAGCCCCCACTCGGGATCGAGCAACACCGCGCTGGAGTAGGGCGTCAGCACCTCGCTCAACAAAATCTTGAACTCCTCCATCATTTCGTCGGAGAGCGGCGAACCCTTTTCCCTGGAGAGGGCCCTCTGCAGCGACCCGCGCTGGTCCATGGCCGCGGCCGCAATCACGCCCCGCTCGTTCGAGACCGCGTTGAGGCCTTTGAGTTTGCCCGCTGTCAGCTTCATCGAAGTCCTCCCATCGCTCTTCCGTCGGATGCCGGACGCCTCTTCGCGCGCCTTTTCTGAAAAGATGATACGACACCGCCCGATTCGCGTCACCACAGTTGTGCCCACCGCCATTTCCGCATAAAATTTAAACATAAGTTTCATTCGAGAGGAGAAGCATTACATGCCTTTAGTATCGATGCGGCAACTTTTAGACGAAGCAGCCAAGAGTGGCTACGGCGTTGGAGCATTCAACGTCAACGATATGGAGCAGATCCAGGCAATCATGGAAGCGGCCAAAGAGACGAACTCGCCGGTCATTGTTCAGGCCAGCCGGGGCGCGCGTTCTTACTCGCAAGACAAATACCTCTATCACCTCATGCTCGCGGCCTCGGAACTCTATCCCGAGATCCCCCTCGTCTTGCACCAGGACCACGGCAATAGCCCCGAAACCTGCAAGTCCGCCATCGATCTCGGCTTCACCAGCGTGATGATGGATGGCTCGCTCATGCCCGACGGCAAAACTCCCTCCACCTTCGATTACAACGTGCAAGTGACCAGGGACGTCGTCGCCTACGCGCATCCCAGGGGCGTCACCGTCGAAGGCGAAATCGGCGTCCTCGGCGGCATTGAAGACGGACACGGCGCCGGCGGCACCGGCCTCGAGCATGTCACCGATCCCGATCAAGCCGTAGAGTTCGTCGAGAAAACCGGCCTCGACGCCCTGGCCATCGCCATCGGCACCAGCCACGGCGCCTACAAATTCTCCAAGAAGCCCGACGGCTCCGTGCTCAAGATGGACGTGCTCATGAAGATCCACCAGCGCCTGCCCAAGACCCACCTCGTCATGCACGGTTCTTCCAGCGTCCCCAAAGACCTACAAGACGTCATCAACAAGTACGGCGGCCAGCTGAAACCGACCTGGGGAGTGCCCGTCGAAGAAATCCAGCTAGGCATCCGCAACGGCGTCCGCAAAATCAACGTCGATACCGACAACCGCTTAGCGATGACCGGAGCCATCCGCAAGGTGTTCGTGGAAACGCCGGAGAAGTTCGACCCCCGCGACTACTTGAAACCCGCGCGTGAAGCCATGAAGAAAGTGGTGGCCCAGCGCATGACCCAATTCGGCCAAGCCGGACACGCCGGAGACTACAAGCCAATCCCTCTATCCGAGGTTGCGAAGCAATACAACTAGACGTAGGGACAGCCGCCCTCGGCTGTCCATCCGAGCCGGGTGCCCCACGTCTCGCGGTCTTCGAGACGTGGGCCCTCGCCGCAAGCGACGGAAGAACGACCGACGAGCGCCGCCCTCACTGCCGCAGCGCCAGCCCGCCCAGCAGTGTCCGCTGTTTCGCAATCAGCGACTGAATGCCCTGCCGCCCGAGCAACATCATCTTCGCCAACTGCGCGTCGTCAAACACCGAATGCTCCGCCGTAGCCTGCAACTCGACAATCTTATTCCCCGCCGTCATGACAAAATTCATGTCCACATCGGCCCGCGAATCCTCTTCATAATTCAGATCGAGGAGCACTTCTCCATCCACAATCCCCACGCTGATCGCCGCCACAAAATCCTTCACCGGAGCCGCGCTCAACGTCCCCGCCTCGATCAGCCGCTGCAAAGCCAGCCCCAGCGCGACGAATGCCCCCGTGATCGAAGCCGTCCGCGTGCCGCCATCCGCCTGGATCACGTCGCAATCGATCCAAATCGTGCGCTCGCCCAGCCGCTTCAAATCCGCCACCGCGCGCAGCGACCTCCCAATCAGCCGCTGAATCTCCTGCGTCCGCCCGCTAGGCCGTCCCTTCGCCGACTCCCGCGCCGTCCGCGTCAGCGTCGAACGCGGCAGCATCCCATACTCGCCAGAAATCCATCCCTTGCCCGAATTCCGCAAGAACGCCGGCACCGTCTCCTCCACCGAAGCCGTGCAAATGACCCGCGTGTTCCCCATCTCAATCAGCGCCGACCCCTCCGCCGTCGAAATAAAATCGGGAACGATGTTGACCGGACGAACCTGCTCAGCCGTGCGATTATCGCTGCGATAGATCATGTCAGACGATTCTATAGCGAATCGGGAGTCGCTGTGAGCATCGGCAGTTGGCTCTTGTTGACCTGTGATTTATAAGTTACAATATTCAGATGATCGAAGTTCGCCGGTACCTGACTCGGGCCGGCAGAGATGTGTTCGGCGAGTGGCTGGCGCGGCTCAAGGACAACCGCACGCGGGCAAAGATTATAGTCCGGATCGACCGGCTCTCGGCGGGAAATTTCGGAGATTGCAAGTCGCTGCGCGGAGGTTTGTTTGAACTGCGCATCGACTGGGGACCTGGCTATCGGGTCTATTACGCGCTCGTCGGCCGGACTTGCGTTCTGCTGTTGTGCGGCGGAGATAAGCGCAAACAATCTTCCGATGTAATCCGCGCCGCGGAATATCTCAAGGATTATCTGGAAAGGACACTATGAAACACAAAGCAAGCCGATCGCACGACCAAGCCACCGTCCGTGAACTGCGCGACAACCCCGAGTTTGCCGCCGAGTACCTTCGCGCCGCATTGGAAGATGCTGGCGAACCGGCCGTGCTCCTGATCGCCCTGCGCCGCATCGCGGAAGCCAGAGGCGGCATTGCCAAAGTCGCCAAAGCCGCCGGCATCGAGCGCGAAAGTTTGTATCGCGCCTTGTCGGTGCGTGGGAACCCCCGCCTTTCCACCCTCGTTGCCGTGACCAAGGCCGTGGGATTGCGCCTCACCGTTGAATCCGCGCCCTGAAGGAACAACACTGGGCGAGATGGCTTGGGTCGCACGCATCGATCAGCCCGTGTGGCGCGGGCGCCCCCGCCCGCGACCGCCGCCGGCGTTCAGAATCACACGCCGCCGTCGCAACCTGTTTTCCCACTTGCCTTTTTCGCGCGCTTCAACGATAAATACAGGCAATCTTATGATCCTTCGTTCGTGTGTCCTTATTCTTAGCATTGCACTGGCGGCGTTACCGTCCAGCCGCGCGCAAACTTCTCCGCCTCCCGCTCCTGCCAAGGACGATTATTCCCAGGAGGCCGCCGTCCTTGAAGAAATGTCGACCAAGATTGCCTTCGATAACGACGGCAACTCTACCCGTGACCAAACCTGTCGCGTGCGCGTGCAAACCGACGCGGGCGTTAAACAGTGGGGGTTGCTGGTATTTCCTTTTCAATCCGCCACGCAAACCGTGGAGATCGATTACGTCCGGGTCCGCAAGCCCGACGGCGCCATCATCATCACTCCGCCCGACAACATCCAAGACCTCGATTCCGAAATCACCCGCAGCGCTCCTTTCTACAGCGACCTGCGCGAGAAACATATTGCGGTCAAGGGACTGGGCAAAGGCGACATTCTTGAATACGAAGCGCACTGGCGCTCGACCAAGCCCCTGATCCCCGGACAATTCTGGTTCCAATATAACTTCCACCACGACGGCATCGTGCTCAGCGAGCGCCTGGAAATCAAGGTGCCCGCCGAGCGTGCGGTCAAGGTCAAGGGACCGCAAGCCACCCAGACCATCACCACCGCTGAGGGTTCCCGCATCTATGCCTGGACTCACTCCCAACTGCAAAACACCAAAGACCCTGAGAAAGACCAGAAAAAGGAAACCGAGACGGCTATCGGCCTTCTTCCCCCGCCCGACGTGCAAATCACCAGCTTCCAAAGCTGGGACGAAGTTGGACGCTGGTACTGGAATTTGCAAAAAGACCGCGTCGAACCGAGCCCCGCCATCGTCTCCAAAGCGGCGGACCTCACCAGGGGCATCACCGATGACGCCGCCAAACTGCGCGCTCTTTACAGCTTCGTCAGCACCCAGTACCGCTACATTGGAGTCGCCTTTGGCATCGGGCGCTATCAACCGCACGCCGCCGACGATGTACTTACTAATAACTATGGCGACTGCAAAGACAAACATACCCTGCTGGCTTCTTTGCTCCAGGCTTCAGGCATCACGCTCTACCCGGCGCTCATCAATTCAAGTTACAAGCTCGATCCCGACATCCCGTCGCCCGCCCAATTCGACCACGTCATTGGCTACCTGCCGCAGGCTAAAAATAACGAAGCTACTTGGCTCGACACCACCGTCGAGGTTGCACCCGTTGGCTATCTCGTCACGCGTCTGCGCGGCAAACAGGCGTTGGTTATGTCAACCGACAAGTCTATCCAGTTGGTAACCACACCAGCCGATTCACCATTCCCCAACATTACAGCCTTCAAAATCGAAGGCAAGCTCAGCGACGACAGTTCATTCGAAGCGAAAATTGAAGATACGTCGCAAGGCGATTCCGAGGTCTTGCTACGAGCCGCTTTTCGCAAAGTGCCGCAGCCCCACTGGAAAGAATTGGTACAGCAGATTTCCTACAGAATCGGTTATTCGGGCCTTGTCAGCGATGTTAGTGCGACCACGCCCGAAGCGACCGGCGAACCGTTTCACTTCTCATATTCCTACAACCGCAAAGAATACCCCGAATGGAAGAGCGATCATCACTTTACCGTCCCTGGGTTGCCCTTCTACCTGCCGCCCGTTAGAGACGACGCCAAGTATCCCATCTGGCTTGGATCTCCCACCTCGCACGTGTCAGATTCCAAAATCGAGATTCCCAAAGGCTATACGTTGTACCCTCCCCCGAACGTGGACTTGAAGTACGACTTCGCGGAATATCATGCTTCGTACTCCCAGGATAACGGTGTGCTCATCGCGAAACGCCGGCTTGTCAGCAAGCTGCACGAGGTTCCAGTCGCCGAGTTCGATGACTATAGAAACTTCGTCAAGCAACTTGATAACGATGTGAACCGCTATGTCCAGACGTCGCCCGCCGGCACGACAATCACCCTGAACTCGCCGGCAACGCCGAACCCTCAGCCTCCCGGGGCCTTTCCTTCATTCATGAATGCCATTTGGGGACTTCCCGATAGCGGCTCGTCCGACGCGAACCGGCTCGAAGCCGATGCCCGTACCACCATGAGGTCGGGTGATCGTACGGCTGCCGTCGCCGCGTTCAAGCGCGCCGTGGAAGCGGATCCAAAATTTACCCGGGCTTGGATTGAGTTGGGTACTGCGTATCTCGCCTCCGGGCAGACCGATTCCGCCCTCGACGCTTTGCGCAAAGCCATCGACTCCGACGCCAAGCAGGTAGTTGCCCCCAAGATTTACGCTTTCGTTCTTACAAGTTCGCATCGTACGGACGCGGCCATAGATGCATGGCGCGAGATCGTGAAGATCGCGCCCGACGATGCCGACGCAAACTCTGGGTTGGGCGCAGCGCTCCTCCAGCAAAAGCGCTTCGGCGAGGCCTTGCCCTACCTCGAAACAGCCGCGAAAAATGATAATTCCCCGGCAGCCCAATCGCGTCTGGGATACGCTTACTTACAAGCTGGACAGGTCGAAAAAGGCGCGGCCATTCTGCAAAAGATCGCCGAAGCCGACCCGAAGCCAGTGACGTTGAACGACATCGCGTATTTTCTCGCCGACGCCAACGCCAGCCTTCCCAAAGCTCTTGAATATGCGCAGCACGCGGTCGATGCCCAGGAAAGGGAATCGCACGACGTGGAACTTCCCAACCTTCTCCCAGAAGACTTGGCATGCACGCAGAAAATCGGTATGTTCTGGGACACTCTGGGATGGGCTCATTTTCGTCTCGGACACCTCGATCAGGCGGAAGGCTACCTGCAAGCAGCCTGGCTGCTGATGCAGGGGGCGGTTGAGGCCGATCATCTCGCCCAAATCTACGAGCAACAAAAGAAAACGGAAAAAGCGATCCACATGTACCGCTTGGCCTTGGCTGTACCCCAAGCGTATCCGGGCGAGTCACGGGATGACACCCGCCATCGCCTCGAAAATCTGACGGGCGCGAAGACGTCTACGGCGCCGGATCTGCATCACCCTAACTCGAATGGCAGTGAATTGAGCGAACTGCGCACCGTCAAGCTCAAACGCCTGGTTCCCGGTACGGCGACGGCGGAGTTCTTTCTGCTTTTCATCCCAGGCCCGAAGCTCGACGATGTGAAATTCATCAGCGGATCCGAAAAACTTAAGTCCGCCGATGATGCGCTGTCGGAAGCTAAATTCCAAGTCGCCTTTCCCGAAGGCAGTACCGCCCGTCTTGTGAGGCGCGCGCTGGTCATGTGTTCGAAAGACTCGGGCTGCAATGCGGTCTTGCTCACTCCGGACTCTGTCCATTCCGTGAATTGAAGGACCATCGCCCCGGCGGGCGGTCGGTCGGCCCAGGTCTCCGGAGTGATCCGGAGATTCCACAGGGGGTTCCCCACTTCTCGCGCTTTTCGAGAAGTGGGCCCCGGCTCCGCCAGCGCGGTTGCGTAAGTCAGTTACGCCGCCGGTGGTCGCATCTTTATCTTGAGAACTTCCCACTCGTTGACCTTCACCGGCCCGGACTCACCCAGGGCAAAGGCCCGGAAGCTGGCGGGTCGCCAAACTTTTGATCTTGCTCGCATAACCATCGCCGTGGGTGCCCCATCCTTCGCGTGACTTTCGCATAGGGTGGGCGGCCGTGAGATCATACTGTGAAACCAGCGTCCTTATGTTGCGCACGACATAAACAAAATGCATCGTCAGCATCAAGGCCCACCCTTGCAGAAAACGCAAGATCGGGCACCCACGTTTCGCTTTCGGAAAGGAAGAACAGAGTGCGAAGAAAGCTACGCCACCCGCCCATGGACGCGTCGGGTAAACATTTCTGGCATTACTGCGGAATACATTTTGTGGAAAAACCCCAATAGGAACTGCCTTTGAGCAAAATTCTCAAACAAGAAATCAGGCAATTAACCGGCCGCTTGGACAAAATCATTTTGGAACAGGCGGGGAGAAAGGTCTTCAACCACTTGGACAACGTCCGCAAGTTGTCCAAGCGCGCGCGCCATTTCGGCAGCGAGGCCAGCCGCCAGACGAAGCACAATTTACTGGACCGGCTCGACACCAGGGAAGCTTATCAACTCGCGCACGCATTCAGTCTGTTTTTTCAACTCGTGAATCTTTGTGAAGAGCGGGCGCGCGAACGCCATCTCACGTCCAAAAAAGTTGCGCTAATGTCGCTCCAGCATTTGTTCCGCGAATTGAAGTCGGCAGGCGTCACCGAAAAACAATTGCAGGCGGTTTTGAATGCACTGGAAATCGAGCCGGTCCTCACCGCGCATCCGACCGAGGCAAAACGGCGCGCGGTGTTGAATCAAATCGCACGGCTCACGCAGCATTGGGAAAATCCCGACGAAGTTTTGGAGGCGCTCTGGCAGACGGAGGAAATTCGCGAGCAGGCAATCGGGCCGTTGGACGAGGTGGACACGGCGCTCTATTATTTCAACCGCACGATTTTTGAGACGGCGGCAAATTTTTACGAGACCTTCGACGCGGAGTTAGCCAGGTATTATCCCGGCGCCAGGCGCACGCGGCAGTTTCTCACCTTCGCGAGCTGGGCGGGCGGCGACCGCGATGGCAACCCGTTCGTCACGCCCGAAATCAGCCGCATCGCGATGCGCCGGCAGCACGACGCGGTCATGGATTTTTACCGCCGCGAATGTCTCGCCTTGAGCCGGGAAATCACCCACGCCGATGCTGGCGAGAATTTGTCCCTGCCGCATAACCGGGCACAAACGTCCGCGACTTATCAGCCCTACGAGATTTTCCGCAACCAGATCGGCAAGCTCCGCCGCAAGTTAAGCGAAGGCCAACACAATCACGCGGAGTTCATCGCGACCCTCGAAGATATTCGCAAAGGCCTGTTGCAACAAAAAGCCACGCGCGCTGCCAATGGCCGCATTCGCCGCCTGCTGATTCAGGCGAAAACTTTTGGCACGCATCTGGCGGAACTGGATTTCCGCGATCACAGCGGCAAGCTCGACAACGCCGAAGCCGACTTGCTCAAGGAATTTCGCGCCATCCGCGAAATTCAAAAGCAATACGGCGCCCAAGCCGCAAGCCATTTCATCGTAAGCATGACGCGCAGTGCGGACGACATTTTGCGGCTCTTCAAACTTTCGAAGCTCGCAGGCGTTGATGAAATCGACCTCGTGCCCCTGTTCGAGACGATTGACGACTTGGGAAATTCCGCGAAGATTCTCACCGGCCTCTGGTCCGACGTCGAATATCGCCGTCATCTCAAAGCTCGCGGGCGCGTGCAGGAAGTCATGGTCGGGTATTCGGATTCCAACAAGGACGGCGGCTACCTCGCGGCCAACTGGTTTTTGTATCGCGCGCAAAAAGAGATGTCGCGCGTGGCCGATGAATATGGCGTGAAGCTCCGCTTTTTCCATGGCAAAGGCGGCACCATCGACCGGGGCGGCGGTTCGAGCTATCGCAGTTTGCGAGCCCAACCGCACGCCGCGCACGGCGGACGTTTGCGCATCACGGAACAGGGCGAAGTCATTTCGCTCAAGTATTCCAATCCCGTCATCGCGCAAAGAAATTTGGAACAACTCACTTCCGCCGTCATCGCCGTGCAATGTCTGCCGGAAACCGGAACGGCGGAATTTCCCAGGTGGGAAGCGCACCTCGACCGGCTCGCGAAACTATCCTTCGCTCATTACCAGAAACTGGTTTATGAAACGCCGGAGTTCGCGGAATATTTCTGGCAGGCGACGCCGATTGACCTCATCGAACATCTGCAGTTCGGCTCGCGCCCCGCGCGCCGCGCCGCCACGGCAGACATCCGGCAGTTGCGCGCGATTCCATGGGTGTTTGCATGGACGCAATCGCGGCATCTGATTTCCGCGTGGTATGGCGTCGGCTCGGCGTTAAAAGAATTTGTCGTGAAGACGCCGGACGGACTCGAACAGCTTCGCAAAATCTATCGGCGCTGGCCGTTCTTCCGCGCCGTGTTGGACAACGCCGAAGTCTCACTCGCCAAAACCGAACTTGGCATCGCGCGCCAATACGCGGCGCTCGTCGAATCGCCCGAGGTGCGCAACAAGATTTTCGGCCTCATCGAGGACGAATACACCCGTTCGGTGGAATTGGTTCTGGCGATCAACGAACGCAAGCAGCTTCTGGAAAACCAGCCGACGCTCGCGCAATCCATCCTCTTGCGCAATCCGTATGTCGACCCGCTGAACTATTTGCAGATTCGTTTTCTTTCCGTCTGGCGCAAAGCAAACGACGCTCAACGCACCGAACAATTGCGCCGCCTGCTGGCACTTACTGTCATGGGCGTCGCTGCCGGCATGAAAAGCACCGGTTGATATGCACAAATCATCCGGATGCGAAATTCAAAAACGAGCCGTACCGAGAACTTTTCCGGTGTGGGCGGCCCAGGTCTCCGAAGTGCATCAGAAATCCCGTAGGGGGGTGCCCCGTCCAAGCTCCGCTTGGGCGGCCTCTTTGACGTTTTCATCACTCCCAAGCCGGGAACCGCGGGACACACGAAATAGCGAACCGCGATCACCAACCAAGGACTCGGCCCATCTGGCAGCGCACCCGTGTCCCACGGTTGGCCCCCGCTCGCCAGTCACATCCGCGCGTGACCAACTGCACTGACAACCGCCGCGAATCCGTGCTAAATCCTATTTGCCGGAGCCCGCGTCCCAGCGCGCGCTAACCCCTGCCCGGCAAGGAGTCCGAACATGATCACCACTTCTTCATTGCGAGTGAGTGCTATCAGCGCCGTGCAGTTTGCGGCAGCAACGGCATTCGTCTTGTGCCCTGCAACCGCCCGGCCGCAGGCCGCCATCCAACCAAACTTCCAGTCCACCATCGGCCAGAAGGTGGACGCCCGCCCATCTCCCGCCAAAGTTACGTCCGAGGCCGAGAGCGCTCTGACCGCCAAAGGCTATCTCCAGATTGGCACGATCTTTGCCTCCCAACCCGGAAGCGCGGCTGCCGCAGAGGCAACCAAACAGATGGAATCGGCCATTCTCCAAAAGGCCGCTGCGGCCGGTGGCGATGTTGTCCGCTTCAGCAAAGAAGGCAAAACCGAGACCGAAGAAGTGCCCACCGGAAAGACGAAGCTCCAGAAAACCTGCGACCAATACCAATCGCAGAGCGTTAGCACTTCAACCTCCTCCCAGAGTTGCTTTACCGACATTCATGGTTTCCAGCATTGCATGACCACCAACACGCCCGGCACCACAACCACCCAGAGGTGCGTGAAATGGAAGGCCAAGGAAGTCCCGGTAACCAGGCGCGAGAAATTCCTGGCCAGCCAGGGCACGGTCTGGCGCTACGATCCCACCTTGGCCGAGCAACTTAGGGCTGCGCTGCGCGGTCCCGAGTTCATCAACAAGTTCATCGGAGGTGACTTGACCCCCGACAAGCTTACGGAACTGCTCAACGCCGACCCCACTCTGGCCGCTCGCAGGGACGTGCAGGGCAGGACCCCGCTTCACTGGGCGGCGCAAAAAGGCCTCAAGAACGCTGCGGAGCTCTTCCTCGCGAAGGGCGCCGACCCCAACGCCAAAGACGCCTCCGGCGACACTCCCTTGTTTGCCGCGGCGCAGTTGCCTTCCAAAGACATTGCCGAGCTCCTTCTGGCGCACGGCGCCGACCCCAGCGTCCGCGACAACGACGGCAACACTCCCTTGCTCTATGCCATACAAAAAGGCTACCGGTTCATGGTCGAACTCCTGGCGGCGCACGGGGCCAACGCCAACGCCAAAGACAATACCGGAGAGACGCTGTTGCATGTCGCCGTCGGCATGTTCTCCCACGACAGCAAGGCCGATGCGCAGATCCTCGTCGCCCACGGGGCCGACGTCAACGTCAAAGACAAAAAAGGCGAGACGCCCTTGCATGCCGCGGTCGATCACATCTTCCCCGACAAGGGCGCTGTCGAAATCCTTCTCGCCCACGGCGCCGACATCAATGCCAAGGACAACATCGGCCGCACCCCGTTAGCCTGGGCCGTCCTTATGCGTAGCGACCAGGTGGCCGCCTTATTGCGCCAGCACGGCGGCACCATGACCTCCGAAATCGACCTCGCGCGCACCAAGGTGGCAACCGAGTCGGCATCGCTTTTGACCCACGGCGGCGACCTCAACGCCAGGGACGACCGAGGCCGGACGCATTTGCATCTCGCGGCCGAGAACGGTCAAAAAGATCTAGCGGAATCCCTTTTGGCCCACGGCGCCGACGTCAACGCCAAGGATAGCGACGGCTGGACTCCCTTGGACGCTGCCGGTGGAAACCTGGAACTGAAAGACCTGCTCCTCGCCCACGGCGCCGACGTCAATGCCCACAATAATCGCGGCTGGACGACCTTATGCCGCGCCGCAAGTAACGGCCACAAAGGCGAAGTCGAATGGCTGCTCGCCCACGGCGCCGAAGTCGATGCAAAAACCAACGACGGCGAGACGCCCCTGATCTGGGCGTCATTCAACGGCCACCGCGATGTGGCCGAACTCCTGCTGGCCCACGGCGCCAACGTTAACGCCAGCGATAATCAGCATCGCGCCACTCCCCTCCACCAGGCCATCGAAAAAGACCAAAGCGCTGTGGCCGAACTGCTTATCGCCCACGGCGCCGACGTTAACGCCAGGGACGATGAGTATGGCGAGACGCCGCTCCACCAGGCGATCGAGGCCAACCAAAGGGATGTCGTCGAATCTCTTCTCTCCCACGGCGCCGACGTTAACGCCAAAGACAGGAACGGGTGGACGCCGCTGTGGGAGACGGCGAATCGAGGAAACAAGGAACTGGCCGAACTCCTTCTCTCCCACGGCGCCGATGTCAATGTCACGGATAATTCCGGAGGCACGCCGTTGCACTGGGCGCTCTACAAAGGAAACCGGCCCGTTGCCGACCTCCTGCGCAAGCACGGCGCCCACGAATAATCGCAGCGCCATTGCAGCCACGCCACCGGTTGTAACTGCCGTTGCACGAAGAATGTAACTCTGACGTCAAAGGAGAAAAGTTCATGCCGCCAACCATCCATCGGGTAATCTCATTCCTGGCAATAACTGTCCTGATTGGGGTATATCTCGCCCAAGCCCAAAACCAGACCGCCATCCCAGCCGAATTCAAGCCCACCATCGAGCAGAAATTCGACGCGCGCTCCTCTCCCGCCAAAGTCACGTCCGACGAAGAGAGCGCCCTCACCACCAAGGGCTACGTCCAGATAGGGACGATCAGCGCCTCCAAGCCAGGGAAGAAGGAGGACCCGGACATAACCAGGCAACTCGAAGCGGCCATTCTCCAAAAGGCGGCCGAGGCCGGAGGCGACGTCGTCCGCCTCACCAAAGAGGGCGCACTGGAAACCACAGAGGTGGGAACGGCCAAGTATAAAGCGGTGAAAAGCCTGGTCAGCGAGGGCACGGTCTGGCGATACGATCCCCAACTGGCCGCCAAGGCTACGGCAAATGCCGACGCCACCCTCGAACGTCTCGAGAAATTGGCTGCGCAGGGTGTCGCCAAAGACTCACGCAAGAACACAGACGACGCCATGAAAGAGGCCATGGACGACATGCGTGCTATTGCAAGCGTATCCCTCGAACCGTCGCAACAGCCTCCTGCCACGGCGGCGCCGCCAGAAGCACAGGACGCCACCCGGAAACCCGATGCCACGGCGGCAGCTTCGGTTGCGAGCGCCCCGCTTCTTCCCTCGAAAGAGGTTGTAGAGTCACTGCACCGCGCGCTGGCGAATGGGGATCATGCCGGTGCGGAATCGCTTCTGGCGAATGACGCCGACATCAACGCAAAGGATTCCCAGGGAGGCACACTGCTGCACTACGCAGTTGGCTACGGGTACAAAGATGTGGCCGAAGTGCTTCTGGCCCACGGCGCAGACGTCAACGTCAAGGAGGCGATTGGCCAGACACCGCTGCACATCGCGGCATGCGGGCGAAACAGCGAATTGGTCGAGATGCTTCTGGCCCACGGCGCAGATGTCAACGCCAAGGATAACGTTGGTTCGACCCCGTTGTCTTTGGCTGCATACTTCAAGAATCGAGATATTGTCGACCTGCTGCGCAAACACGGTGGCCACAAATAATCCGGATGGGTCAAACCATGGGCGCTCTTAGGCCGGGTGTCCCAGCCTTTCGCTGGCACGACCACAAAACTGGGTGCCCCATCCTTGCCCGTTCTTCGCGCAAGGGTGGGCGCGAAGATCTGATCGTAAACTGGAACCCTGCCGCCGTGTACCCCAGCCTTTGGTTCGCACGACCACAAAACTGGGTGCCCCATCCTTGCGCGTTCTGTGCGCAAGGGTGGGCTCGGCGGTCTGATCGCACCATAGGCCGCGCCTTACACGTCGGCGGATGGTCCATGCAAGCTTCCTTTGCTTGAGCTGGGCAGTTCCAACTTCAAAGCCAACACGCCATCTCGCAAGCCCCCCCTTTCCCAGCCTCGCTTTTGTCAAGCTTGACTTTTTGCTCGGGATGAAATGGGGGTCCAACGTCAGGAGGAAGTCAAACCGCCCCTCCCGGAGCCCAAAGGAGCAGCCGGAAGCGGACCTAACTCCAAGGCAATCAATACTTTGCCTCTAAGTCATTTACCTTCAATACCTTGGCAGAAAAATCCCGCTAAGGCCTTGATTCCAATAGACCGCGCAGGGGAGGGGTATTCCCAACTGCCAACCACTAAACACCCCTAGAAGCCAAAAAACCCCCAAAAACCGTTCCCGCCAAGCTGCAAGTAAAAAATTTATTTTCGAGCGAACAAAAGACGAACTTAGGGAGTCGCCGACCCAGACAATCCGCCGCCTGACCCTTACTGGTTACCCGCCTGCTCCACCGTGAGCACGTCGAACGATTCGCTGATATCTGCATGTCCCGCAAGCGTTTCGCGCGTCTTGCCCTCCACTAAGATGTTGACCCGGCTGACCCCCGGAACGTTGACCCCCAGCGTCTCGACCAGCGAATCCACCGTGAGCTGCTCGTTCAGAATTCCCGACCGATGCTGATCGGCAAACGCCGAATTCACATCAATCACCGCCCCCCCCGTCTCCACCAGGTAAATGGCGCGTATGTCCGCCGCCGGAGGCAGCGGATGCGGAGCGTCCGGCTGCTGGTAGATGCGCAACAGCGCGCGCAGCAGTTCCTCCGCGCGCTGCTGCCGTCCTTCGGGAAGAGGGATCTGCGCCGAACGCGGCCGGAGCAGACCAGCGTCGTCATCCGCCACATACAGAGTCACCGTCTCCGTCGGGCCGGAGGGCGGGGGAGCGACGGGTAACGCGTCAGCCGCCGAAGGCTCCAATTGCCGCGCCTGCCGACGCATGTGGCGGCCGTAGATCCCCATCGCCACCACCAGCAGCAGCAGCGCGCCCACTCCAATCAGAAGATGCCGCGGGATCATCTTCAGCGCGTTTTTGATGGCCTGCAGCGCGTTCTTTGCTTCGTTCGTTATCTTGATGATCACGGCTGCACCCCCAGCCGGTCGCGGACCGAACCCACCGCATCCGCGATCGCCGCCGCCGCCCGTTGTTGATAGTTGGCCGAATTCAAATCGGCGGCGCCATTTTCTCCGGGAGCCAGTTCCACCGCGACTGCGGGCATGACCACATTATTCAACGGCCGCAGCGAAGCCGAAGACGCTCGGACCGGGAATTCTCTCTTCTGCATCTCCGCCACGATGGCCGCCGCCGCCATCCGGCTGACAGGCAGGGCCGGCGCCTGCGCCGCATTCCACGCATGAAAAATTCCTTTGCTGGTTCCTTCCACCGGAAGCAGCGCCGTGTATACATGCGCGCCACTGCCCTGGGAAACGGCGTGCAGGCTGATGTAGATTCCGGCGCGGGCAACATTGGCCGCCGCGGCCCGCTGATCGAGAGTCGAACCGGTATCGGAGTCGCGCAGCAACGCGACCGCGAACCCGCGGATTTCCAGTTCGTGGCGCAACAGCCGCGCAAATCCCAGCGTGACGTCCTTCTCGGCCAGCGTATCGGTCAAGGCGGCGCCTCGTTCGTCGCCGCCGTGCGCCGGATCGACCACGGCCAATACGCGATGAGCGCTCGAGGAGATGGTTGCAGCCGATGGAGCCTGCGCCGGATTCTGCGGTCCAGCGATACTGGGTACCGTTGGCGGTGGGACAACCGAGACCGCGATCGTCTTTCGATCTTGGCTCAAGCTGGCCCGAAGCGGCTGGTTGGCGGCGATGTCGACTTCCGCGTCACCGTTGCTTTCGGAGTAGCTGGCCTCGGTGATGGCCTTGCTGGCAAAAGAAACCGCCTGGTTTCCGGGCGAAACAACCGGATCGCGGGTAAACACCATTCGCAGCTTGCCCGGTTCGGTGGAGATCGCCGGATTGACCGGCGCGCTGAAGTTGACCAGCAGCCGCGGCGGGTTGCTCGCCTCCAGGTTAAAGCTGGTTTGGATGCCGACATCGCCCACGAATAACCGGCGTGCGCTTTCGTGAAAATTGACCGGCGTTTCCAGAAAGCGAAGCAACAACGCGCTCACCGAACTTAGTGGAACTAATCCACGCGCGTTTTCCATCAGGAACGGGGCCGAGAGATCGAGATTGTGTCCGCGAATCTTGGCCCGCGTCTTTCCAGCGGTAAACTCGGCCTCAGTCGAGTTATACCGAAGCTTCCAACGCCGCCCGTCCGTCTGGCTGCTGACACGGCCCAGCGGTTCCAGAAGTTCGAGCAATCCGGCATACTCATGGCCCGCGCGATCCACCACCGGGAGCGTGTAGATGGCGACAGGAGAATAGACGGAGATGTGTTTTTCACCGGCGGAAGGCGCCGCGGCGAGAAGCGACACAATGGCCAACAGCGTGGCCAGTATCTTTCTCGCGGAAGTCGGGGTGATGGTGGGCACTTCTGTTAGTTCTCAGTTCCCAGTTCTCAGTTCTCGGTAAGATCAGCTCGTAGTGAGTACTGAGAACTGGGAACCGCAGTTAGCTACTCCAACGCGTAAATCGTAAGTCCACTTAGTAACTTGGGGAAGAAGTCGGTGGACTTCTGGGGCAGCACTTCTCCGGCAAAGGCGATGTCGCGAACCTGTTCCATGCGCGCCGGGTTCATGAGGAACGCCATTTGCGCTTTTCCACTTCGTACCTGCGCCAGCGCTTCCCCCGCCTCGCGGCAATAGGAAACGTTGTCCTGATTGCGAATCGCTTCCTCGGAAATCTTCAGAACGCCTTCCAGCAGGCACTTATGCAATTGCACAACATCGAGCGCTTGCTGACGTAGGGAAAGATCTCCGAACAAACTGGAGCCGATCGCCTTTGGGGAGTGCAACAGAAATGTGCGCCCGGCGGTGACCGCGAGCAGCGCCGCGCCCGCTTGCCCGGCTTGCCGCAAAATGGCGGTGACGCGCGGCGCATCGACATCCTTGGCGGCATCGACTTCTTCCACGACAAAAAACTTCCGCGCTTCCGCTTGAAATTGCTGCGCAGAAAGAGATGGCAGGCCGAAGACGAGTCGGTGCGTCGGCAGAATCACCAGCCCCTGGCAATCCATATCAACGAAGGTCATCATCACGGAGTCATAGGGAGCAAGGCCATCTGTGTTTGCATTAGTCGCAGCCCCCGCATCCGCACACCGGTCACCATCACGCCGCTCATTGCGATAGGTCAGGGCAGTCTCGTAGCGGTGATGACCGTCGGCGATAATCAGCTTTCGGTCCCGCATCCGTTCCTGCACCGAGGCAATCACCGAGGCGTCGGAAATCTTCCAGACCCGATGCGCCACCTCGTACTCGTCCGTGACCTCGATATCGGGAACCACGCTTGGAGCGGCCGCCGCATTGAGCAGTTCGTCCACCTGGCCCGCTCCGCTGTACAGCATGAAGAGCTGGCCGAAGTGGGCGCGAGTTGCGCGCAGCAGGTCGAGCCGGTCGGCCTTCGGCTTGGCCAGTGTCTGCTCGTGCCGGAACACAACCCCGGCGGAATATTCCTCGATCCGGCCGAGCGCGATGAAGCCCCGCCGCTCCGCCCGTATCGTATTTCCTGCCATGGCTTCTGAAACGCTTCCCGGGACTTTGAACGTCTGCGAATAGCGGTAGATCGAAGGCTCCGCATCGCGCCGCAAAACGCCCGTCTGGCGCCAGTTCTGGAACGACGCCGCCGCCCGCGTATACACATTCTCAGCGTCCCCATCTTCGGGCTGGCGTTTGCCGAGAATAATGCGCACCAGGTTGTAAGGACTCGCCTGATAGTAGCCTTCCTGCATGGCAGGGGTGATCTTGTCGTAGGGTTGCGTCACAGCGTGTTGCACAGGTACACGCTCAGGGTCGTAGCGCCAAGCTTGGAATGGAGAAATAATTGCCATAAGGAGGAATCAAAATTGTAACAGGGACGGTCCGGGCCCGGCCCAAAGCGCCAGAGGAGAAAACAATCCCTCGGCCTAAACTAGACATGCGCATCGAACAGAGGGCCGACAGAATCCAATAGCGAGGGCGTGATACCCAGGGAGATGGTTATGGCCACGCTGGAGATTAGTTTTCTTCAGAATCAACTCGATGTGCGCAAGCGGCGGTTGGAAGCTGCGCTTGCGGAGGCGCCGCGGAACGCGGGCTTGGCCGGTCTGCTGCGCGAAGTGGATGCGGCGCTGGATCGCATGGCCGAGGGCAGCTACGGCCTGTGCGAGGAGTGTCACGAAACCGTGGAAGCGGACCGCCTGCTGGCCGACCCGCTGGTCCGCTACTGCCTGGACCACCTGACCCAAACGGAACGCGACGCGTTGCAGCGTGACCTCGATCTGGCCGCTGAGGTGCAACGCAAGCTCTTGCCGGAAGTGGGCCTGCGCGCCAGCGGATGGGAAACCAGCTATCATTACGCTCCGGTCGGCCCCGTCAGCGGCGACTACTGCGACCTGATCCCTTCCGATGGGCAGCTTTTCTTTGTGCTCGGCGACGTGTCGGGCAAGGGCGTGGCGGCCTCCATGCTCATGACGCAACTTCACGCCTTATTCCGTAGCCTGACCGATATGGCTCAACCGCTTGGCCAGACGGTCACCCACGTAAACCGTGTCTTCTGTGAAAGTGCGCTGGCCGGGCAGTACGCCACGCTGGTGTGCGGACAGGCGAAACCCACCGGCGAGGTGGAGATCCACAACGCCGGACACTGGCCCGCAATCGTGGTCGGGCATGGCGGTGTCCTGCGCGTTGAATCTACCGGTTTGCCTATGGGGATGTTCCGCGAAGCCGCGTTCTCCGCGACGCACCTGCAGCTGGAACCTGGCGACACGTTGTTCCTCTACACCGACGGACTGTCGGAGGCTCGCAATGAGAGCGACGAGTACGGCGTGGACCGCGTAACACACTTGGTGCGCCAGCAAGCAGGGCGTCCTCTCTCCGAATTGATGACCGCTTGTCTCAACGACTTGCGTGCCTTCACGAACGGCAGCCCACGGCTCGACGACTTGACTCTCCTGGCCATCCGCCGCTCGGCCTAAGCAACCGATTATCCTAAAGCGCTCGTTCTGACGGCATAGCTGGAGCCATGCCCTTTTCAAAGCCATTCAAGAACGAACTGAATCGGAATTTTCCTAACCAACGATGACGAAAAAGTGACAACTCTTTTTCGAGATTGTGCTACTATCCGGCTTAGAAGAGGTTGTTGGGGCCCGTTCTTTCAGATGCGGGTCGCCGCCCGTCACGGCGCGGAGTGAGTGGGGCGTATGTTGTACGGCAAAAAGTTCCCGGCCCGAGTTTCCTTTGCCGTTCTCCTGGTCATGTGTGCGTGCGGTGCCCTTCCGCTTCTTGCCCAGACTTCGACCGCTGACGTCCACATCGAGCCCCGCGTACAGCCGCCGGCCCCGAAGGAGCCCGACAGCGATCCCGCGCTCAAGGCCCACGGCAAGCCCATCCAAGTTGATGTGAACCTGGTTCTGGTGCCGGTCACCATCAGGGATCCCTTAGACCGGCTGGTCAACGGCCTCGACCGCGAGAACTTCAAAGTTTTCGAAGGCAGGGAGCAGCAGGAGATCAGGACCTTCTCCAGCGAAGACGCTCCGGTTTCGATCGGAGTTATTTTCGACATGAGCGGCAGCATGAGCTCCAAAATCGAGCGCGCCCGCGAGGCGGTGATCGAGTTCTTCAAGACCGCCAACCCCCAGGATGAGTTCTTCATGATCGCCTTTTCCGACACGCCGGAGGAGATCGCCGATTTCACCTCTTCGGTGGATGACATCCAGGGGCGCCTCCTCTACACGGTTCCCAGGGGCCGCACTGCGCTGCTCGACGCCATTTACCTGGGCGTCAGCAAAATGCGCCAGGCCAAGTATCCCAAGAAGGCCCTGCTGATCATCTCCGACGGCGGCGACAACCATAGCCGCTATACCGAAGGCGAGATCCGCTCCATGGTCAAGGAAGCCGACGTTGTCATCTACGCCATCGGCATCTACGATCACTATTTCCCCACTGAAGAAGAGCGGCTCGGCCCCACGCTGCTCAGCGATGTCACCGAACTGACCGGTGGGCGCGCTTTTACCATTGATAACCCGAACGACCTGGCGGATGTTTCCACGAAAATCGGCAGTGAGTTGCGCAACCAATATGTCATCGGATACCGTCCCAAGAGCTCAGTGCACGATGGCCAATGGCGTAAAATAAAAGTGAAGCTTCTGCCGCCAAAAGGATTGCCGCCGCTCAAGGTCTACGCCAAAACGGGTTACTATGCGCCGACGGAATAATGTCTTTCCAGCAACTCTCCTCGTCATTCTGCTGACATCGCTGTTCCCGGCCGCCCCTCGAGCGCAAACCGGAACCGCAGCCCCGAGCCCGTCGCCTGCGGACGCGGCACCGACATCCCAATCGCCTGCTCCTGCGAATGCCCAGCCCGAGCCCCCTGCGCCAGCCTCCGCGGGCCAGGTCCCAGCCCCGCCCAGCGGACAGAATCCGGATTCCGCCGATAGCGGCATCTTCGTTTTCCGCAAAAAAGTTGATGAAGTCGTGCTTCACGTCACCGTCATCGACGACAAGCAGCACATCGTCACTACCCTTGGTAAAGACGATTTCAAGGTTTTCGAAGACGATCGCCTCCAGACCATCACCTCGTTCCGCCACGAGGACATCCCCGTATCCATGGGCATCGTGATCGACAACTCCGGTTCCATGCGCGAGAAACGCCAGAAGGTGAACGCCGCCGCCCTGAATCTGGTGCGATCGTCAAATTCGAACGACGAGGTGTTCATCGTCAACTTCAACGACGAGTACTACCTTGACCAGGATTTCACGTCCAACATCAAGAAGCTGAAAGAGGGCTTGGAAAAAATCGAAACCAAAGGCGGCACCGCGCTTTACGATGCCGTCGTCGCTTCCGGCGACCACTTGAAAAATCAAGCCAAGCTCGAAAAGAAAATCATTTTTGTGGTAACGGACGGGGACGACAACGAGAGCACCGAAACGCTCGAGCAGGCGGTGCGGCGTCTCCAGTCCGACAACGGGCCTGTGGTCTATGCCATTGGCATCCTGGAGAAGGACGAGCACCCGAAGCACGCCAAACGCGCCCTCCAAATCATGTCCGAGAGGACGGGCGGCATCGCTTTCTTTCCCCAAACGCTCGACGAAGTGGACGCCATCAGCCGCACCGTGGCCCACGATATTCGCAGTCAGTACACCATCGGATACAAACCGGCGACGCCGAAGAGCCAGGGCGGATACCGTCAAGTGAGAGTGGAAGCCCGTTCCCACGGCCACGGCAAACTTTTCGTCCGCACGAAAAGCGGCTATTACGCCGCCCCCGAGCCCGCCTCAGGCGCGCAGTAGAGCCCCAATGTGAGTCGTGATCTCCCCTTGGAATTGTCATCCCGAGCGAAGCGAGGGATCCGCAGCTAGCCGAGCGCTGTAAGCAATCAGCCCTCAGTTGTCGGTAAAAACTGAGAACTGAGAACTGAGAACTCCTTCACCGCACCGACTCCCCAATCCACTCCAGGTACGCCGTGCTTCCGTCTTCAATCGCAATCTCGATGCACTCGGGAAGCTCGTAGGAATGCAGTTCGCGCAAGACCTGGCGCAGTCGATTGCAGGCGTCTTCCGTCGTCTTGATCAGCAGCAGCCACTCCGCAGCCGTCTCGATCTCGTCTTCCCAGCGATAGATCGACTCAATCTGCGGAGCGATATTGACGCAGGCCGCCAGTTGCCGTTCCACAAGCGCTTGGGCGATGCTCCGGGCTTCTTCGAGCGAACCGCAAGTCGTGAGAACAAGCCTTTTGTCGGTCATATAAAATCAAATCGAGGATTCGACTTTCACAGGAAGCATACGAGGCATTGGATGGCAACGCAAATCAGGTTTGGCACCTCCGGATGGCGGGCCGTGATGGCCGAAGATTTCACCTTCGCCAACGTCAAGCGCGCCGTGCATGGCATCGCGCGCCACGTGGCGTCGCAGAAATCGAAGGCGCCCAAGGTCATCGTCGGCCGCGATCCGCGCTTTCTCGGCGAAACTTTCTGCGCCATGGCCGCCGAGATCTTATCAAGCTACGGCATTTCGTCGCTGGTCATCGCCGAGCCCGTGCCCACACCCGCCATTTCCTACGCTGTGGTCCAATCCAAAGCCAACGGCGCCATCAACTTCACTGCCTCGCACAATCCTCCGGAATATAACGGCATCAAGTTTTCGACGCCCGATGGCGCGCCCGCGCTTCCCGAAGTTACCCAAGCCATCGAGCGCGAAATCGCGGCCTACGATGCCAACCCGCAGTCGCCACGGGCGGCGAAAGTCGCGCCTCAACCCATTGACCCGCGCCGCATGTATCTCTCGCGCCTTCGCGAACTCGTCGATCTCGACGTCATCAAAAAAGCCGGCATCAAGATTGCCTTCGATCCCATGTGGGGTTCAGCCCGCGGATATTCCGACGCGCTGCTGCGCGAGGCCGGAGTGAACGTGGCCACCGTCCACGACACCCGCGACGTGCTCTTCGGAGGCCACGCCCCCGAACCCGGCAACCATCTGCTCGAAGACCTGCGCCAGAAGATGCGCGAAACCGGCGCTGCGATTGGCATCGCCACCGATGGCGACGCCGATCGGTTTGGTATTGTCGACGAGGACGGCACTTTCATCCAGCCCAACTACATCATCGCCCTGCTCTTCGATTACCTGGTCGAAACCCGCGGCTGGAAAAACGGAGTCGGCAAATCCGTTGCCACCACCAACCTCATCAACGCGCTTGCCGAGAAATACAAAATCGAACTCTACGAAACTCCGGTGGGCTTCAAATATATTGGCGAATTGATTGAGCAGGACAAGATCCTCATCGGCGGCGAAGAAAGCGCCGGCCTCTCCATCCGCAAACACGTGCCGGAAAAAGACGGAGTGCTCGCCGGCCTGCTCTGCTCGGAGATGGTCGCGCGCCGCGCCAAGCCGCTCGGCAAGCAATTGGAAGAGGTATTTGCCAAAGTTGGTTCCTTTTACCCGCTAAGAGAGAACTTCAGCTTGACGCCGGAAGTGAAACAGAAGTTTACTGATAAGTTACGGGGTGATCCGAGCGAGTTCTATGGCATCAAAGTTGCCAAAGCGGTCCGGATCGACGGACTCAAACTCGTGCTCGCCGACGGATCGTGGGTGTGCTACCGGCTCTCGGGCACGGAGCCGGTGGTGCGCGTCTATAGCGAGGCGCGCAGCAGGGAAGACCTCGCAAAGTTGAGCGCGGCCGCAAAAAAATGGATCTTCGACTAGGACCAACGCCGAAAGCAAGCATCATCCCCAGTCCCGAGGAAGGACTGCGCGCGGTGCTCGGCCAGGTAAAAGATCAGGCGCAGCAGCAGGCCCCGAAAGCCGAGGCTGCGGCGGCGCGCTTGGTCGAACGCACGCGCCCGGCCTGGTCGTGGTTTGCCGCGGAGTGGCGTCGCCTGGGAACCGCGGGCGCCGTTCTGTTGATCGTTGGATTGTTTTTGCACGCCATGTTGGGAGCCAACGGCATGGTCGTTTATCGCCAGAAGCATGCAGAGTTGCAAGAGCTGCAGCGTGAGGTCCAGCGCCTGCAGAAGGAAAACAGCCAGTACGCCGACCAGATCAAATCGCTCAAATCCGATCCAGCCGCCATCGAGAAAGAAGCCCGCGAGCAACTGCACTACACCCGCCCCGGAGAAGTCGTTTACGTAGCTCCCGATCCTCCGCAAAAGCCCCCCACCGGCCGCGCCGAGAACGCGCACCCATAGCGCATAACGCAAACATAGTTGTTAGTGGGTGCTTCTCGATTGGTTCTTGGAAAGGGCGCAGTTTCAGCCGTGCCCCTGACTCTTCAAATTGTCATCCCGAGCGAAGGGAGGGATCTGCATTCTGCGGCGAAGTGCAGATCCCTCGCTTCGCTCGGAATGGCAAAATCTTTAGAACGAGATTCAGACGTTAGGGCTTAACTCCCGCCCCAGATCTCGCCGATCACCCGCTGAAAGTTTGAGCCCAGGACTTTCTCTATCACCGCCGCGGGCTGGCCGCGTTTGGCTAGTTCGGCGGCGATGACTTCCATGTGGTCGGGGCCGTTAAGGTCGGGCACGTAGGGGTAGCGGTCCTCGCCGGGCGCGCCGATGCCGAGCTGCTTACGGCGCGCGATGTCTTTTTCAAAGGCAGTTTTTTGTTCGGCGGTCAAGACCGTCTTTTGGATTGAGCCGTCGGAGCCGATGCCCACATGATCGGCGCCGCATACGTTGATGGCGTGCACGACGTGATCGAGCACATGTTCGCGAGTGGGTACGGTGGGCGAAGCGACGAGGTAGGGCATGAGGTAGACGCCGAAATAGCCGCCGCGATCGGCGAGCGACTTGAGAATTTCGTCGGGCTTGTTGCGGGGATGGGGATAAACGGCGGCGCATCCGGAATGCGTGATGAGAACTGGCTTTTTCGATTCGGCGATGCCGTCCGCGGTGGTGCGGTATCCGCTGTGGCTGAGGTCGAGGGCGACTCCGATGTCATTCATTTTTTTGACGGCTGCGATGCCCGCTTTGCTTAGTCCGGCGTTGCCAGGTTCCAGGCATCCATCGCCGAAGATGCTGCGGTTGTTGTAGGTGAGTTGCATGATGCGCACGCCCAACTGGCGGAACATCTCGATGCGGTCGGGTTTTTCCTCGAGAAACGCGGTGTACTGAAAACCGAGCATGAGTCCGATCTTGTTTTCGCGCTTGGCGCGGGCGATGTCGGAATGCCG
>Ga0181530_10000785_pt1 | contig 41085 bp, 42 predicted proteins | sample PEATcosm2014_Bin_42_FD_119769 | JGI IMG/M metagenome (GOLD analysis project Ga0181530, IMG submission 119769) | Peatland microbial communities from MTU Mesocosm Facility, Houghton, MI, USA - PEATcosm2014_Bin10_60_metaG | ecosystem: Environmental > Terrestrial > Soil > Wetlands > Peat | place...
ACCGTCCGGGAACAAGTGCGCCAAATGATCGCGCTGCAACCTCCGTGTCATGGCCGGCCCACGGGTCGGGCCGAAGGCCCGCCCGAGGCCAGGCTCCGACCGGCCACCCACGTCTTTGCTCGTGGCAAACAGCAAAGTCGTGGGTGGCCGGCCTTCGCCGGCCATGACACGGAGGTTGCGATCCGCCGGCAACTGACTCGGTTGTCCCCGGACGGTCCCTTCAATCAGCGCGCATGGGGCGAAGGCCCGCCATGACGGGACGCACGATGCTGCGCCGAATGGTGATTCGTTTATTCCCCGGCGCACCCTGGCGGCTGGCCCGGTGACCGGCCACCATTGACTGTTGGGTCGTCCATACCGACGTATATCGGCAACGCATCGCAAGGACGCCTGCATGAGTGATACGGTCTCGGGCGCCGTCATCGTCTCCTCGCTGGGGAGCGGTGGGCCCACATTCCTGTTTCTGCCGGACTCGATGGATACCGCCACGTTCAGCGCGGTGCACGTGCACGGAAGTGCGTACACGGGGCCGACGTCGTTCGGTCTGGCGGTCGACTTCAGCACGCTGTCGCCCGACCTGCAGGTGGTGACCGCCCGCCCGGAACCGATCGAGCCGGCCGCCAGCGTATCGGGGTACACCATCGTCCTGGCGCCGGACGAAATCCCGCCCGGGATCCCTGGCGCCCTGCACCAAAGCTGACCGCCCGGTCGCGGGCCGCCCGTTGCGGCGTCCTGCGGTTTGCCCGCTGCGATCGGGCGCGCACCGCAGCGGCGCCTTTGCACCGGGGCTGTGCAAGGCCATAGGATGATCGCGCATCCTGTCGCCAGGGAAATCCGGAGGGGAGACCAATGTCCGTCATCAAAGTGCGCGATCTTGCGTTCGGCCGGCTGCGTTCGCCGGATCTGGACGCGGAGGAGGAGTTCCTTACCGCGTTCGGCATGGTGCGCGCCGAGCGTACGCCGACCGCGCTGTACATGCGCGGCACCGATCCGGTCCACCACATCCACGTCACGGAAAAGGGCGACCCGGCGTTCCTCGGCTTCGCCTGGTACGCCCGTAACGAGGACGACCTGGCCATAGCGGCGAAGCTGCCCGGTGCATCGGGCATCGAGCACATCGACGAGCCGGGCGGCGGCAAGCGAGTCCGCCTGAAGGAACCCAACGGCTACACGATCGAGGTCGTCTATGGCGTGGCACCGGCGGCGCCGATCGAAGTGGTGCGGCAGGCGGTGAATTCCGGGCCGGAGCCGCTGAACCGTGCCGGCGAGGTCATGCGCATCGACCAGGGCCCGTCACGCGTGAAGCGCATCGGTCACGCGGTGATGGGCACGCCGAAGAACCAGGAGACGGTCCGCTGGTTCCGTGAGACGCTCGGGCTGATCGGTTCCGACGACGTGTATGCCGGCAGCCAGGACAACATCATCGGCCAGTTCAGCCGGCTGGACAACGGCGACGAGTATGTCGACCACCACGCCTTCTTCTGCATGAGAAACGAGCGGGTCGGGCTCAATCATTTCTCGTTCGAGGTGCAGGACATCGACGACGTGTTCATGGGCCACGAGCACCTGGTGCGCACGGGGAAGTACGAACACATGTGGGGCATCGGCCGGCATCTGCTGGGCAGCCAAGTGTACGACTACTGGGCCGATCCGTGGATGCGCGTGCACGAACACTGGGCCGACACCGACCGGCTGAACCTGGCCAACGGCGGCAACCTGGTGTCGGCGGAGGAAGGGCTGCGCTCGCAATGGGGCACGCGGCCGCCGGAAAAATTCATCGGCCACGTGACGCCGTAACGGTCTTTCGCTCCTGCCCAGGTGCTTCACCGGCATGGCCTGCCCCGGACCAAGTGGCCGATGGCGGGCTCCGGCCGGCCATCCACGCCTGCGCCGGGTGCGGTACGGCGAAGGCGTGGATAGCGGCCGTGCGGGCGGGTCGCCACGGGAGGATGAGTACGCGACCCGCTACGTGCCGATGTCGCGCACGAACTTCGCCTTCTGCGCGCAGGCCGCGGTCAGGAACGCCATGTCGGTGCCGGTGGAGACATAGCGCGCGCCCAGCTTGACGAATTGCGTCATCAGGTCGTTGCGCGACGCCAGGCCGCCGACGCCGACATGCTTACCCGCCGCCTTCGCCGCGGCGATGGCGCGGGCGAACGCATCGCGCAGCCGCGGGTGGTCGTACTGGCCGGTGATACCCATCTCGTTGCACAGGTCGTTGCTGCCGACCAGCAGCATGTCCACGCCATCCACCGCGATGATCTCCTCGACATGCTCCAGCGCCGCGACGGTTTCCAGCATCACCACCAGCATCGTGGCGTTGTTCATCGCCGCGTTGGTTTCCGCGAGGGGAAAACTGCGATAGTGGTATTGCGACAGCGCACCGCCGGCGGAACGCTCGCCCAGCGGGGCGAACTTTACCAGCTTCACCATTTCCCGGGCTTCTTCCGCGGAACGGATATGCGGCGTGATCACCCCCATCGCGCCGCCATCCAGCACGCGGCAGATATATTCCGGCGAATTTGCCGGCACGCGCACCAGCGGGGTGATGCCGATCTGCTGCGCGGCGATGCAGATCTGGCAGGTGGCGTCGATCGACAGCGTGTTATGCTCCATGTCGACGTACAGCGTGTCGAAGCCGGAGGTCTTGGCGATCTGCGCGATCTCGATCGTGCGGCACAGGCGGACGGTCATCGAGGCCACGACCTCGCCCCGCGCCAGTTTCTCTTTCGCATGGTTGCGCAGGATGTCGCTGAGTTCGGACATGGCGGTTTCCTCCCGGGTTGGCGTCCGCATTGTCACTCGCGTTGGCGGCTGCCCTCAAGCCCGCTTGCGTGTCCGCCGCGCCCGCCGCAATTTGGCGGCAGACGGTAGGGGAGGCGGCTATGACCAAGGTGGCGGTGCTCGACGACTGGCAGGGCGTGGCGCAGACCAGCGCCGACTGGTCGCCGCTGATGGCGCGCGCGGACGTGGTGTTCTTCGAGCAAGCCTTCGCCGATGAGGACGACGCGGCGGCGAAGCTCGCCGATTTCGACATCGTGCTGTCGATGCGGGAGCGCACGCCGCTGCCGGGCAGCCTGATCAATCGCCTGCCGAAGCTGCGCATGCTGGGCATGACCGGCGCGCGCAATGCGTCGCTGGATACCGCTTCCTGCACCGCGCGCGGCGTGGTGGTGTGCCGGACCGAGGGCGGTGGCAATACCGAGGCGGCCACGGCGGAGTTGGCGCTCGGGCTGCTGATCGCGGCGGCGCGCGGCATCGCGGCGGGGGATGCGAATATTCGCGGTGGAAAATTCCAGGAGGGTGTGCCGGTCGGCATCAACCTCGCCGGCAAGACGCTGGGATTGCTTGGGCTGGGCCGGCTGGGTGGACATATGGCGCGCTACGGGCGTGCGCTGAACATGCACCTGCTGGCATGGAGCCAGAACCTGACGGCGGAAAAGGCGCAGGCAGCGGGGGCGACGCTGGTGTCCAAGGAGGAGCTGCTGTCGCGGTCCGACGCGGTCAGCATCCATCTCGTGCTGTCGGATCGCACACGTGGGCTGGTCGGCGCCGCGGACCTCGCGCGGATGAAGCCGGGGGCGATCCTGGTGAATACCTCGCGCGGACCGATCGTCGATGAGAAGGCGCTGATCGCAGCAGTGCAGGCGCGCCGCATCGTCGCGGCGCTGGACGTGTTCGACCGCGAGCCGCTGCCGGCGGGGCATCCGTTGCGCAGCGCGCCGAACACGGTGATGACGCCGCATCTGGGCTACGGCGTGCAGGAGACGTGGGTGCAGTTCTACCCGCAGAGCATGGAAAACGCGCTGGCGTTCCTGGATGGCAAGCCGGTGCGGGTGGTCAATCCGGAGGTGGTGGGGAAGCGGGGGTAAGGCAGGACTATCGCATTTGCCGTGATGGAGGCTCCGCGATTGCCCCGGATCGCAGGCGCACGCGGGCAACACCGCAAGCATTTAACACGGAGACAGAACGAGAGCCACGGAGCGCCACGGAGGCCGTGTGCCTTCCGCACGGCCGGGGCAAGCCCATGGCCTCCGTGGCGCTCCGTGGCTTTCGTTCTGTCTCCGTGTTAAATGCTTTCTTGCTTTCGTCAGGCAAATGCCAAATGCAATTGCCCCGGGCTGCAAGGTGCTTCGCATGCCGATCCCCGGAAGCCCCGCGGTGCAACGGCGTCGTTGAATTGTTGCTGAAGAAGTAGTGATCGAGCCGCGTGTTGCTCGATCATCCCGGTCCGAACAGCCGCTGATCCCACCACACCGGCTGATGCAGGCTATGAGTGATGCGCGGAAACTCCGGATGTTCGGGATTGATCAGAACATTCATCTCCATACGTGCCGCGACGCTGGGCACCAGCAACAGCAGCGAGCGGCCGGACGTCTGCCACGTGTCGCCGTAGGTCCGAGAAACGTTCGCCCTGTCGGCATCCCATCCTGGTAGATGGGCCGGGTTCAACATTTCGTAGCTCAGGCCATTCGGGATGGTGATTTGGATGAAGTGCTGGTTCGGTGGCAGTTCCCCGGTGGTGCGCACGAGCTTTTCCAGCATCGCCGTCGAATAGTGCTCGGACGCATAGATGACCGGGCTGGCGGAACTGTTCCAGCGGCCCGGGGACAGGCGCGAACCGGCGGCGTCGAAGATCGGATAGGCGCCATCCGGATCGCCGATACGGAATGCGGTAAGGACGCGATCCAGGCGTTGCGGTGTCACACCGCAGTGCCGTACTTGATTCCGCCAAGGATGTCCTCGACCAGCGGCCGGCCGAACTCGCTTGCCAGGACCACGTCGATCGGCTGGCGCATTTCCAGCAGCATATGAGGCGCGAACATCCAGCGGCGGGCGCCTTCGTCGCTTTTCCAGACATCCTTGGCAAGCGCCCAGACCGAGGCAAGTCTCGCGACGCGATCACTTTCGTCCGGCGTTAACCGCGACGACGGTTGAGTGCGTCGGCGTGCCAGTGTGGCGCGCGGCACAAGACGGTGGGCAAAGCTGGAATCGTCCGGAGCCACGGCGTGGACGATACGGTCCAGCGCCGAAATGGGCAGGCCCTTTTCAACCTCGCTCATCAGACCGAGCGGCGCCCCGGAGCGGCTGGCGTGCTTGCGCAGGCCCAGAAGCTCGGGGACGGAGGCGGCGGCGACGGACATCTGGTGCTCCAAGATCATCTGAGATTGCATTTAATCTCACCTGGGCGAGATAGCAACGCCCCGCCCTTGACCCCGCCCGGCCGAAGCGTATCCATCCCCGCAACGCCAGAACAGGAGACCGGACATGCGCGCCTGGGCCGTGGTCGAGAACGGGGCACCGCTGAAGGAGATCGAACTCCCCACGCCGGAGCCGAAAGGCACCGAGGTGCTGATCGAGGTGACGCATTGCGGCGTCTGCCACTCCGACCTGCATATCTGGGACGGCTACTACGATCTCGGCGGCGGCCAGCACATGTCGCTGAAGGATCGCGGCGTCACGCTGCCTTTGGCAATGGGACACGAGATCGTCGGCCGCGTCGCCAAGCTCGGTCCCGACGCGAAAGGGGTGAAGGTCGGCGACCTGCGCATCGTGTTTCCGTGGCTCGGCTGCGGCACCTGTGAGAAGTGCCTGGCGGAGGAGGACAACATGTGCACCGTCGCGGCCCGCAGCCTCGGCGTGTATGCGAACGGCGGCTACGGCACGCATGTCATTGCGCCGCATCCGCGCCACCTGGTCGATCCCGGCACGCTCGATCCCGCCGTCGCGGCGACCTACGCCTGTTCCGGCATCACGGTCTATTCGGCGATCCGCAAGGCGATGCCGCTGCCGCCGAACGAGGCGATCGTGGTGGTCGGCGCCGGCGGGCTGGGGCTGAACGCGATCGCCGTGCTGAAGGCGCTGAACCACCAGCACATCATCGTGGTGGACATCAGCGCGGAGAAGCGCGAGGCGGCGCTGAAGGCCGGCGCGCACAAGGTGGTGGACGGCAATGGCGAGGATGTCGCCAAGCGCATCATGGCGGCGGCGGGCGGGCCGGTGCTGGCGGTGATCGACCTGGTGAACGGCACGCAGACCGCGCGCTTCGCCTTCGGGGCGCTGCGCAAGGGCGGCAAGCTGGTGCAGGTCGGGTTGTTCGGCGGCGAACTCATGCTGCCGCTGCCGATCATGGCGATCCGCGCGCTGACCGTGCAGGGCAGCTATGTCGGAAATCCGAAGGAATTGCGCGAGCTGGTGAAGCTGGCGCAGGACGGCACGCTGCCGGCGCTGCCGGTGGCCACCATACCACAGAGCCAGGCCTATGACGCGCTGATGCGCCTGCGCGACGGCAAGGTGACCGGCCGGCTGGTGTTGCGGTCCGAAGCGGCCTGAGGCGTCGGGCGGCGCGGCGGCGCTTCGGCCCGAGTGCCGGATGCGCCGTCGAACGACCGTGTCATCGCCGAGGTGATGCGCGCCACGTCGTCGTCGCCGGGAGCGACGGCGCGAAAGTCGAACAGCATCCGCGTGCGGCCGGACGGTTCGGTGCGGATATCGATAACAGCCATGGTCAATCCTTCAGCGCCTCGCCGACGCTTGCGCCGGGTGGTTCAGTAATGGCCGGCCGGGACGGTTGCACAGAGTGCACTCCAGCCGAGTATCAGCAGGGTAACAAGCTCCAGCGCCAGCCGGAGTCGGGTCGCCGTCGCGTCCGGCGCCGCTTCCCGACGGCGCGCGAGCGCCATGGAACGCGTATTGCGGACGTGCACCTCGGCTGACTGGCGCATGACGGATACTCCGATTCCAGCCGATATGTCCCGAGATTTTGGCGGGATCTGGGCGATGTCACCACAATGTCGCGCAATGCGATATTCGGATGTTCCCGTATGACAATCGACGTCGCTGGCGGTTCGGGGCAGTATCCGGTTCGTTCGCCTGGTTTTCGGAGCCCCGCACATGAACCAGAATGCCGTCATCCGCCGCTCCTGGGTGCTGAAGCACCGTCCGTCCGGCGCGCCGAGCGCGGAGGACTTCGCGTTGCGCGACGATGCGGTGCCGGAACCTGCGCCGGGCGAGGTGGTTACCCGCACGATCTGGCTCTCCATCGATCCCTATATGCGCGGCCGGCTGCGCGAGCAGCAGACCTACGCCGTGGCGATCCAGATCGGCGAGGTGATGACGGGGGAGACGGTGGGTGAGGTGATCGCATCGGCCGATCCGGGTTTCGCACCGGGCGACGTGGTGGTGGGTGCGCGCGGCTGGCAGACACATTGCCTGACGCCTGGTGAACGTCTGGTTAAGCTGGACCGGCATGGCACGCCGCTGTCGGCGTATCTCGGCGTGCTGGGCATGCCAGGGGCTACGGCCTATCGCGGCATCTCCGAGATCTGCCAGCCGAAGGCCGGCGAGACGGTGGTGATCTCGGCGGCGTCCGGCGCGGTGGGCTCGGTGGCGGGGCAGTTGGCCAAGCGGGCCGGGGCGCGCGTGGTGGGGATCGCCGGCGGGGCGGAGAAGTGTCTGTTCGTGCAGGAGACGCTGGGGTTCGACGACTGCGTCGATCACCGTTCGATGGATCTGCGGCGCGAACTGGAGGCGTGCTGTCCCAACGGCATCGACGCGTATTTCGAGAACGTCGGCGGTGCGGTGCAGGCCGCCGTGTTCGATCTGCTGAACCCGTTCGCGCGGGTGGCGATGTGCGGGATGGTATCGCAATACAACGAGGCGGCGTTTCCCGCCGGCCCGAATCTGGGCTTCGTGGTCGGCAAGCGCGTGCTGATCCAGGGCTTCATCGTGTCGGACAAGCCGGAGAAGCTGGCCGAGTGGCGCGCGTTGGCCGCGCCGTGGGTGACGGATGGCAGCCTGGCGTATCGCGAGGACGTGCATGACGGGCTGGAAGAAGCGCCGCAAGCGCTGGCCGGGGTTTTGGGCGGGCGGAATTTCGGCAAGCTGCTGGTGCGGGTGGGCGACGATCCGCGGTAGCAATTTTCAGTCGGGTCCGCCGGGTCAGATTGAGGCCGGTTGCAGGAGCTGCCTGTAGCCTGAGGTCCAGGTCAACGGAGAGGTCGTTCAATGAATGCAACTTTGGTACGCAGCACGCGGCTTCTGCTGGTCGCATTGCTGATCACGGGGGCGGGTCTGCTGGTATCTCGCACTTACGCTGATCCGGCTCGCGCGATACCGGCGCCGTTGACGGACGAACCCCCCGGGAACGCGACGAGGGAGGTGGTTGTGCTGGCCGGCGGTTGCTTTTGGGGCGTTCAGGGCGTGTTTCAACACGTCGATGGCGTCATCAGCGCCATATCGGGCTATGCGGGGGGCAGCAAGGACAGCGCGCAGTACGAAACCGTCAGCACGGGCGAGACTGGCCATGCTGAATCGGTTCGCGTGACGTTTGACCCTCAGCGCATCAGCTATGGACGTATCCTGCAAATCTTCTTCTCGGTCGCACACGATCCGACAGAGCTCAACCGGCAGGGCCCGGACGGCGGTACCCAATACCGTTCGGCAATATTCCCGACCAATGCGGGACAGGCGGCGATTGCGAAGGCCTATATCGCTCAGCTTGATCGGGCGCATGTGTTTCCGGCCGATATTGTCACGCGCATCGAAGACGGTCGCACATTCTATCCTGCTGAAGGGTATCACCAGGACTATCTGACACGGCACCCCGATAATCCGTATATCGCCTTCAACGACTTGCCGAAGATCAGAGAGCTGCAGCGCGCGTTCCCAGAGCTCTACCGCGCCGAGCCGGTGCTGGTTGCGTCGGCGGGCAAGGCTGCGCAATGAAGCGGCAACGCTGTCCGTCGCGGTCTGGCGCTCGCTGGTTGTCAGGACCTGACCAAGGGTTACCATGGGGCAGGCAATTCTACGTTTTGGGGAGGAACGCCGGATGATCACGAAATTCGACAGCCTGTATGCCGGCCATGTCGATCTGGACAATGTCGGCTACGGCGGCACGCCGATCAACGACCGGCGCTATGACAACGCGCATCTCGTCACCGCGCTGGACAAGGCGCAGTCGATGGCGGTGTTGATGGACGACCTTGGCTACAACGCGTTCTGGATGGCAGAGCACCATTTCCAGCGCGAAGGCACCGAGTGCATCCCCAACGTGCTGCTGATGGCGCTGCACCTGACGCATGTCACCAAGAACCTCAAAATCGGTTGCGGCTTCAACATCGCGCCGATGTGGCATCCGCTGCGCCTGGCCGAGGACTACGCCATGGCCGACATCCTCAGCAACGGCAGGGTGATCTTCGGCCTCGGCCGCGGCTACCACACGCGCGAGGTCGAGACCTTCGGCGCTCCCCTGCTCGATCAGGCCGCCAACCGCGAGCTGTACGAGGAACAGACCGACATCATCTTCAAGGCGTTCAACAATGAGTCGTTCTCGCATCGGGGAAAACATTACACGCTGCCACCCGAGGTGCCGTATCGCGGCTATACGCTGAAGGAACTGACGCTGGTGCCGCGGCCGCTGCGGCTGCCGGTGGAGACCTGGCAGCCGATCCAGGGCGGCACGCCGCGCGCCATGGAGTTCATGGCCAAGCATGGCATCCAGGGCATGGTCGGCGGCGGCTCGGCGGAGGGCGGCGCGATGCACAAGGTCGTGCTCGGCTGGCAGGAGGCGCACGCCAAGATCGGCTGGCATATCGAGCTCGGCGAGCGGCTGTGCTTCGGCTTCCACTTCTACATGGCCGACAGCAAGGCCGATGGCATCCGCAAGGCGGCGAAATACTACGAAGAGAACATGAAGATGTTCGGCGAGTTGCGCCTGGTTCGCGCCATGACCGACGAACAGATCGAGATCATGCGCGATCCGCAGCGGGCGCCGGGGGCGAAGCTGCCGCGGATCGAGGATGCGGTGAACGCCGGCGGGTTCCTGACCGGCTCGGCCGATGAGATCATCGAGCACCTGAAGACGCTGGAGGCGAAGTATCCGGCGCTGGATCGGGTCTCGGTCAGCCTGTCGGTCGGTGTGCCGAAGTCGGAGGCGCTGGAGCAATTGCAGCGGTTCGGCGAGGAAGTGATGCCGGCGTTCAAGCATGCGAAACTGGCGGTGCCCGAACTGGCGAAGTAGCGGGGCGGAAGCAGGAGACTGGTTTCGGGTTGCCAATCCCGGCGCTTTACCGCTACGGGAAACCGATGGACGAGACCCTTACCGCTACGCTGACCGGTTGGCGCCACCACCTGCACGCGCACCCCGAACTGACGCTGCACGAGCGGCAGACCGCGGCCTTCGTATGCAGCAAGCTGACCGAGCTTGGCATTCCGTTCGTCGCCGGCGTCGGCGGCCACGGCGTGGTGGCGACGCTAAGCCGCGGCCAGTCCAACCGCAGCGTCGGCCTGCGGGCCGACATGGACGCGCTGCCGATCACCGAGACGTCCGGCGCGCCGCACGCCTCGACCAATCCGGGCGTGATGCACGCGTGTGGTCACGACGGCCACACGACGTCATTGCTCGGCGCCGCGGCGCTGCTGGCGCGCGATCCGTCCTGGGGGGGCACGGTGCAACTGGTGTTCCAGCCGGCCGAGGAGGGTGGTGGCGGCGCACGCAGCATGATCGCCGAGGGGCTGTTCGAGCGGTTTCCGATGGAGCGGATTTTCGGCTACCACAACTGGCCCGGCCTGGATGCCGGGACGGTGGCGGTGCACGACGCGGCGGTGATGGCGTCCGGCGGGCGGCTGGAGTTCCGCGTGATCGGCCACTCCGGGCATGCGGCGCTGCCGCATCTGGCGCGCGATCCGATGGTTGCGTCGGCGCATCTGCTGCTGGCGTTGCAAACGATCATTTCACGCAACGTCGATCCGCTGGATTCCGCGGTGATCACGATTGCAACGATGCAGGCCGGCAGCGCGGTCAACCAGATTCCCGGCGAGGCGGTCATGCATGGCACGATGCGCACGCTGCGCACCGCTGTGGCCGACCAGGTTGAGGAGGCCATTCGTCGCGTTGCCGCCGGCGTGGCGCTGAGTTGCGACGTGACGATCGACGTGACATTCCGTCGCGGCAATCCGGTGACGCAGAACTCGCCGGCGGAGCGTGACCTGGCGGCGGCGGCGGTGACCGCGGCGGGATTGCCGTTGCGGCGGGACTTGCTGCCGGCGATGACCGGCGAGGATTTCGCCTGGTATCTGCAAGAGCGGCCGGGCGCTTTCGTGTGGATTGGCAATGGCTCGGCAGCGGGCGGCTGCGAGCTGCACAATTCCAATTACGATTTCAACGATGCGATCCTGCCGGCCGCGGCGGCGTATCTGGCGAGCGTGGCGAAGCGGGCGCTGGGCGAGTGACGTCGGGCGGGCCAGAAAAAGACTCCCCCTCCCCTTGAGGGAGGGGGGCGGGGGGAGGGGTCGATCAGCCGAGGACAGCGGCTGTACGCACCCCTCCCCCCAACCCCCTCCCTCAAGGGGAGGGGGAGTATCTTCCGGCCATCCGCCAACCGCGATCAGTAATATCCACTCCCGCCGTTGACGTGGATCGTCTGCCCCGTGATGAAGCCGCCGTCATCGCTGACCAGGAACAGGCAAGTGGCGGCGATCTCGTTCACCGTCCCTTGCCGTCCCATCGGAATGCCGGCGGCGTTCGGCGTCCGTCCCTGATACCACTCGGGATTCGCCCGCATGGTATCGATGCTGCCCGGGGACACCACGTTGACCCGGATGTTGTGCGGGGCAAACTCCGAGGCCAGCCCTCGCGCGAATCCCACCAGCCCCATCTTGGCCGCGGAGACATGCGCGCGCCCGCTGCCGCCGACGAAGGCGCCTTCGCCGGTGAAGAACAGGATGCGCCCGTAGCCATGCTCCACCATCGACCCGATGACCGCGCGGGTCAGGTACACTGCGCCATCAAGCACAACGCCTCTGACCGCTTCCCAGTCCTGCGCGGTCAACTCGGTGAAGGGCTTGTGCGGCCGGATGGCGGCATTGTTGATCAGGATGTCGACGCGGCCGAATTCGGACAGCGCCCGCGCCGCCATCGCCTCGACCTGATCCTTCTTGGCAACGTCGGCGACGACGGCGAGCGCCTTCACCCCAAGCGCCTGGGCCTCGCGCACGACGGCATCAGCCTCGGCCTGGTTGGTGCGGGCGTTGACCACGACATGCGCGCCTTCCGCGGCCAGCTTCAGCACCGTCGCGCGGCCGATATTGCGGCCCGACCCGGTCACCAAGGCGACCTTCCCCTCAAGTTTCCCCATCACCTGTCTCCCGTAACGAATATCCCGCCCGGATGCCATCAGGGCGGTGTAAGCCGGTAGACCCGCGCGGCCGTCGCGCTGTACAGCGCGGTCTTCTCCGCCGCCGACGCGCCGGCGGTGATGCGCTTGAAGGCGTTCCATAGCGCGGTGTAGCCGCCGGACTGCTTGTCGGGGGGAAAATTGCTCTCGAACATGCAGCGGCTGACGCCGAAGGCCTCGACGCACGGTTCGACATACTGGCGCCACGCGGCGGCGAGTTCCTCGGACGACGGCGGCACGTCGCGCTCATGAAAATCGAAGCCGAACGACGTCATGCCGATGCCACCCAGCTTGACGTTGACGTTCGGGCACTTAGCCAGTTCGCCGATGTCCTTGCGCCAACCGGCGAGGATCTCCTGCCGCCGGCCTGAATACGAGCCCACGCCGAGTACGCCGCCGACATGGTTCAGGATGATCGTGGTATCGGGAAACGCGCGGGCGAGATCGATCGCGTCCGGCAGTTGCGGATGGTACTGCCACGATTCGAAACTGAGCCCGAGCTTCGCAAGCTGGGCGAAACCCTCGCGGAACACCGGATCGCGCACCAGATGCGGCGGCACGACGCGCGATACGAACCGGCTGATGGCCGGATCGTCGTCGGTCGACACGCCATAGCGGATGCCACGGAATCGCCCGCCGCTGACGGCGAGTTCGGCCTCCAATACATCGCGCACACGCGCGCCGAGCGTCAGGTCGGCGTGGCCGATGATCGCCTCGGCGACCCGGCAGGGGCCGTAATTGCCGGACGCACTCATCGCCGCGAGGCCGTTGACGAACTCGACCTCGCCCACCGGCGCCATCTCGCGCGGGCCGTCCTTGCGATACATCGCCTGGCACTCGAGGAAGACGGTGGCGACGATGTTGTGCCCGCGGCCGATGTCGTCCAGCAGTTCGGGCAGGAAGTAGCGGCCGCGGTTCGGCACGTCCCAGAAATGATGGTGCGGATCGATGATCGGCAGATCCGGCTCCAGCGCCGTCTCGCGCGGTCGCTGCGCCAGCCATGCGTTCAGGTCGGCATCGTTGCGGTAGTACAGGCCGCGGTATTCACCCTTGGAGTCTCCGACCATGCTTCTCGTCCCCTTGTTGTCTGGATGCGATCCGCCCGCCTACGCCGCCTGCGCCGTCATCAATGACTCCCGCAGGAAATCCGGATCGAAGATCTTCGTCGCCATCACCTGGCAGCGCTTCATCAGCCGGAGTTCATCCGGCCCGTAGTCGGGACGCGCATAATGCCAGGTGCCCAGATGATCCCACAGCAGCAGGTCGCCGACCGTCCACTCGTGTACGTAACGGTACTTCTCTTGCAGCACGTGATCGAGCAGGATGCGCAGCAGGTCGGCGCTTTCGGACTCGGAGACGCCGTCGATGCGCACGGTAAATCCGGGATTGACGTAGATTACCCGCCGGCCGGTGATCGGATGCGTCAGCAGTACCGGATGGTGCACGGGCGGACGCTGGCGCCGTTGTTCGTCGGTCAGCGGCGGCCGCTTGCTGGCTTTCTCGCGGCGCATGTATTCCCAATAGTGTTCGAGGTCGTGCGTCGCGGTCAGTCCGGTGAGCCGATCGATCAACGTAGCCGGCAGATCGGCCGCGGCTGCCTGGGTGTTGGCGAATTCCGTGCCGCCAAGGGCGCGGCCGTCGCGCATCGGCACTTTGAACGCGGAGAGGACATTCACAAACCCCATTGTCCTGGCGTAGGTCATGTCGGTGTGCCAGGACTGCCCCGCATCCGGCGCGCCGATCGGCTTGCCGTCCACCTTCACGTTGGACAGGATCGTCACCTCGGGCATCCCGGGTTCATGGTGCGGAATGCCCTTGATGACCTGGATGTCGCCGAAGCGGGCGGAAAAGCGCCGCAGGTCGGCAGCCTCCAGCGCCTGGCCGGGAAAGCACAGCACGCCATGCTCGCCAAGCGCACGCAGGATGGCCGCGAAGTCCGCGCGCGACAGGTCCTGTTGCAGGTCCAGACCACGCACCGTGGCACCGAGGATGGCTTTGCCTGGTTCGATGTTCAGCATGCTTGGGCCTCCTTCCCGGCGACGACGTTAGGCGCGGCCGGCGCGGCGCGACAAGGTGGTGCTGTGGCGCCGCGTCGGCATGACAGGCCTGGTCCGACGCGGCGTTGCGCAGGCGAGGCCGCTATGGTTGCGCAGCGTCATGCCCGCGGATTCGCGACAGAGCATGCTGCGACCCCTCAGCCGCAGGTCCGTCAGATCACCGCGTCGCGCCGCAGTGCTGCCACTTGCTCCACGGTGTACCCGGCCTCGCGCAGCACCTCGTCGGTGTGCGCGCCGAGTTCCGGCGGCGCGGAATCCAGACGGCCGCCGCCATGGGCAAGCTGGAATCCCGAGCCCATCAGGCGCACCGGCCCATAGGGCGTCTCGGCCGTCTGCATGGCTTCGCGCGCGACGATCTGCGGATGGTCGATGACGTCCTCGATACGCCAGATGCTGGCGCACGGCGCGCCGGCGTCGTTCAACCGCTTCTCCCAGGTCTTCGCATCGGCGCCGGCGAGCGCGTCTTCGATGATCGCGCGCAACGCCGCCTCGTGCTCCTTGCGCTGGAACCAGTCGGCGAAGCGCGGATCGTCGAGCACGTCGGCGCGGCCGAGCGTGCGCATCAGCGCCTCGTACTGCTTGTCATTGTTCACCGCGAGGAGGAGATAACTGTTATTTGCCCGGAACAGGTTTGCCGTGACCTTGCGGCTGATCGCCTGGTTGCCGAATTGCTCCTGCCGATGCCCGGCGACGGTGAAATCGGCAATCTGCGTCGAGAGGAAACTCAGGCTGGCCTCCAGCATCGAGACGTCGATGAACTGGCCCTTGCCGGTATGGGTGCGCTGGAACAGCGCCGACGACACGGCGAAGGCGGCGGTCATGCCGGACAGCACGTCGCACACGGCGAAACCGGCGCGGGTCGGGCCCATCTCGGCATGGCCGGTCAGCGACATGATGCCGGACAGCGCCTGGATCTTGCCGTCGTAGCCGGCCTCGTTGCTGTACGGGCCGGTCTGGCCGAAGCCGGATACCGCGCAATAGATCAGCCGCGGATTGATCTCGGACAGCGCGGCGTAGCCGATGCCGAGCCGGTCCATCACGCCGCCACGGAAATTCTCCATCACCACGTCGGCGCGTGCGGCGAGGCGCTTGATGATCTCCACCGCCGCCGGCTTTTGCAGGTCGAGCGTGAGGCTGCGCTTGTTGCCGTTGATCGCCAGCCAGGCGGGCGCCATGCCGCGGTCCGCCCATTCGCGCGACAGCGGCGTGCGGCGCATGTCCTCGCCTTCGCGGCGTTCCACCTTGATCACGTCGGCGCCGAGCAGGGCAAGCTGGTAGGAGCCGAAGGGGCCGGCCAGGACCTGGGTGAAGTCGAGGATGCGGGTGCCGGTGAAGGGGCGGGTCATATTGCCTCCCCCGCGCTACGCGCGGGGTTGGGTCGCGAAGCGGACCAATGCGGCGCGTAGCGCGGGGTGAGGGGGATCGGGTCGCCCCGTAGCACCGTAATGCAGCGTGCCGACCCGATCACCCTCACCCTCGGCGCTCTCGCGCCATCGACCTCTCTCGCCGCAGGCAAGAGAGGTGTACGACGGCTCACGCCGCTTGCTCCACGCGGTTGCCGCGCGCGAGTTCTTTCTGCCGATCGAATTCGGCGCGGCGGTGGGCCAGTTCCTCGGCCGGCATGCGGTCGAGATCGAGATAGTCCAGCTTCCACGCGGCATCCGCGGCCCAGCGCAGCGGCGATTGCATCGTCGTGCGCGGGCCGGGTGCGGCCTCCAACACGCGCAATGCGAATTCCAGCGTCTGGTCCTGCGAGGCGGTGTCATGCGGCTTGCCGGCGCTGTTGCCGAGGGGAAAATCGCTGAACAGGAAGCGCGGCACCGCGGCGTGTTCGACGATGTCCTTGGCGCAGCCCATCAGCACGGTGGGGATGCCGTTCGCCTCGAGGTGGCGCGCGACAAGGGAACAAGTCTGGTGGCAGACCGGGCAGTTCGGCACCAGGATGGCGGCGTCGGCACCGTCGTCGCGCACGCGGCGCAGGATTTCCGGTGCGTCGGTTTCGATCGTGACGCGATGGCTGCGGTTGGTGGGTGCGCCGTGGAAGCGCGGGGCGACGGCGCCGATGCGGCCGGCAGCGGCGGCGCGGCGCAGGGCAGGGAGGGGGAACCAGGTGCCGCTGTCCTCGGCGCTGGTGTGGACGCGGTCGTAGCCGATGTGGGAGATGCGCAGGTCGTGGTCGCGCGCCGTGTCGCCGGAATAGACCTGGTAGAATTTCGCGCCGCCGTTGTAGGCGGCGCCGGGACCCTGGTCGCCTTTGCCGGGCTGGTAGGGCGCGGCGGTGGTGACGATGGCGATGCGCGCGCGGGCGAGGGGGGTGCGCAGGGGCGTGAAGGGGGCGTCGATGTGGTGCGCCCAGCGATACGGCGTGGTGTAGCCGATCGCTTTATAGTAGTCGCGCGTGCGCTGCATGTAGGGGATCGCCGCGTCGTAGTCCGGCGCGAAGCCGAGGCGGGCGTCGAGGTCGTCCTGTTCCATGAGGCGTCTCCCATTGCACCGTGCGCGCGATCCTGTTGGATTGCTTCCTCAGGCGCCGCGCGATCGAGTGTCTATCTTCACACTACATCGCCAAGGCCGACAAGCAGCCGGGCCCACGGCGTCGCCACCAGTCGCGATAGCAGCCTGCGATCGGCGGTCACCAAGCGGGTGTTGCGCAATTCGGCCAGCGCCAGATAGAAGCAGTGGTATGCTGGATGTTCGATGGCGGCAGCAATGGCCAGCGCGCGAGCGGCGAGCGGCGTGGACGATACCACGTCATCGAGCAATTCGGGCAATCCATCAACCATTGCCGACGCTTGGTCGGCGGTGATTTCGCTGCGTCGTAGCTTCAGCCATGCGACATTGCAGACCTCCGGAACGATGAGATCCGGCGCGATCAGCACCTCGCCTCCAGCGAGCAATGCCTCGGCGCTGTCGGATTGCGGCTCGGCGATGAACCACTTGCAGGCGACACTCGCGTCGATGACGAGGGTCACCGTGCGTCGCGATCCTGGCGGATCAGGTCGGCGCTGTCGGTCTGGGTCACTGCGGCGGGCGTCAGACTGCGGACGCGCCGTGCCAAAGCGACGCGTTCCTCACGGGTCAGCCGGGCCGCCGCGGTCAGGGCAGTGCGCAGTTCCTGCTCGAGCGAATGACCGTGTAGCTCCGCCTTGCGGCGCAACGCTGCCACGACTTGCTCGTCCAGATTCCTTACCAGCACCTGCGCCATAAGGTCGCCTTCGCATGCTATCGGGATTGATAGCGTGGATGGGTCGCGATGTCCATGCATACTCATGCTGTCGGTGCCGCCCGCGGAGGCCCTCCAGCGCAGTGCAAGATGGGATGATATATCCTGGCCGCCGAGGGTTTGACCCATCGGCTGGGCTACATTGTTATGCCGACCTTTGGTCAAGTGCCCGAGGGCAGGCTCCGCTCGGCATCCATCTGTTGTCTCCCTTGCTGCGGCGGGACGTATCGGTGGCAAGCGGCGATGACGGTAGCTCAGGCGGCCCATGCAGCCGATGGCAACAGGACAGCATCGGCCCAGCGGTGTCGCGGGGTGAATCCCAGGCCGGCGCCGCGGCGCATCGGGTAGAAAAATGCCACCTCTGAACACTGTCGCCACATTGACACGCGCGCTACGCACAACCATATTTTCGAAAGTGTAATAAGGCAACGGCTATGGCTGTGTTTCTCAATGAAGCCCAGGCCGGCTGTGACCAGGAGCTGATCGGCTTCCCGCATTTGCTGCTTTGCATGGGCGTGGTACTGCAGACCAAAGCGTGGCTGTATGGCTATCACTTCGATGCCGCGGGTGATACGGGGGCTCATGCTGCGGGCTTCGCCACCTTCATCACCGATATGGGCGGCGATGTCGCCAATGGCGTGCACCTTTATGGCTGCGCGAACTGGAGGAAGCGCTATCACGGCGGCGGTCGGCAGGCATGGAAGACCGACATGCAAAAGATCGCCAACGCGCTCGGCTATCATGGCCGGGTGAGTGGATTTGATACCTCGATCATCGGTCCGGAGCAGGGGACCTTTGTCGAGTACATTCCGGAATTTCGGCAGGAGCGCTGCCACATATTCTATAAACGCAATGAGAAGATGGACTTTACCGACGAGTTTGTGACGGGCCGGGCGATACCGGAGATGGCCAGCTTCAAACTGGATCACACTGGTCAGACGGTCCTGCCGAGGACAGGCAGTATCCAGCATACAATCAGTGCCGATATCCAGGTCACCCCATCCAACAAAGGCCGGCTCCACGAGCTGAACTACTTCCTGAGGCTGGTGTCGTTCAACGTCTGATGGCGCTCAGGCGGTTTGCCGGACGACCTCCCGCATCGCTGCGCTCAGCAGCTCCAGTCCCAGGTCGATTTCCTCTTCGGTCACCGTCAACGGCGGGGCGATGCGCATCACCCCGCCCGACGCCCCGGCGCGGACGATGTTCGCGCTCAACCCAAGTTCCAGCGCGCGATCCGTCACTGCATCCGAAAGCTCGGCGGCAGAACGACACCGTCCGGCGTCTTCGTCGATGAACTCCAGCCCGAGCAGTAGCCCACGGCCGCGCACGTCGCCGATCCAGGCGTGCTGCGCCTGTAACGCGCGCAGGCCGTCCTTCAGCCGTTTTCCCATCGCCAACGCCCGTGCGGCCAAGCCGTCGCGCTGCACGATCTCCAGCACCTTCAGGCCGACCGAGGCCGGTAGCGGATCGTTCACGTGCGTCGTGTAGAACAGGAACCCGCGTTCATCGCACACGGCGCTGATCGCCTCGCTGGTCATCACCGCGGACAGCGGCAGCCCGGCGCCCAGCGTCTTCGACAGCACCAGGATGTCGGGCACCACGCCGTCGCGTTCGAACGCGAACATCGTGCCGGTACGACCCAGCCCGGTCTGCGCCTCGTCGAGGATCAGCAACATGCCGCGCTCCGCGCATTTGCGCTGCAATGCGCGCAGGTAGCCCTCCGGCAATTCGATGATGCCGCCGCTCGACAGCACCGGCTCGGCGATGAAGGCGGCGAGGTTGCCGGTGCTCTGCCGGTCCACCAGCGCGAACGCATCGTCCAGTTCGGCCTGCCACGACACACCGGGGAAGCGCGGGCGGAACGCATTCGGTGCCGGAATGGCGAAGGATCCGACCGCCGCCGGCCCATAGCCGCGCCGCCCCGCTTTATAGGTGGCCGACGCGGCGCCGCCGGTCATGCCGTGCCACGACTGCGCGAACCCGACGACCTCCCAGCCGCCCGTCACCAGCTTGGCGATCTTGATCGCCGCCTCGTTCGCCTCGCCGCCGGTGGACAGCAACATGACGCGGGGCAGGGCAGGGGCCAGCGTGGCGAGGGCTTCGGCCAGGTCCACCACCGGCGCGCTGAGCATCGACGAGAACAGATGGTCGAGCCGCCCCGCCGCGTCGCGCACCGTGGCGACGATCTCCGGATGGCAGTGGCCGAGGATGGCGCTCATCTGCCCGGAGGTGAAATCCAGCACGCGGCGGCCGTCGGCGTCATGGACGAAGCAGCCTTCGGCGCGCACCGGGACGAACGGCACGAAACTGCCGCCATAGTTCAGCATGTGCCGCCGCGCGCGCGACCAGAATTCGGTGCCTGCCGATGCCACGATTGCGTCCACGCCGCTTCTCCTGCTGTCCCGGCAGACCGGCCCACACCGCTCGCCGGCGCGCAGATTGCGTCGCCGCGGCCGGCGCTTCAATGCCGCTCGATAGGTTCGAGCATCCGTCCATTGCGTCTTTTGGGCCGGCCAGGGGCTTGCCGCCGAAACCGCGCTGCGTACGGCCTTCCCCGTATTGCCCGCCAGCCAGGCCAGCCTTATGATTCGCGCGGGTTTTGCGAATGATTCGCAACTGAGGAGCGTCCGCCAAGATGGGCCAAGAGTTCAGCCGCATCGCTCGAAGCTGCGAACGGGCCGTGGTTACCGCCTATCGCGAACTGCGTCAGATCGGCTCTGACGACCTCGCCGCGTTCCAGGCCTGCACGTCGCTGTATCGCATCCACCATCCCGAGGCCTCGATCAACGAGGCGCGCCGGCTGGTCGCCGAATGGATCGACCATCACGTCGTCCGCGGCGAGGGGGGCCCGACCCCGGGCTGTGCCTGCGACTGACACCGGCGCCCGACCACCGCCTCCCCGCCGTGACCGGCCTTGCCGTGACCGTCGCGTCCGCGACTGCCCCTGCTCCGACCGTGACGCCGTGACCGCAGCGACCAGCCCCGGCCGCGATTGTCCGCTCTGTCCGCGCCTGGTCGGCTATCGGGAGGCCAACCGCGGCGCCAATCCCGCATGGTTCAATGCGCCGGTGCCAAGTTTCGGCGCCACCGACGCAAGGCTGCTGATCGTCGGCCTGGCCCCCGGTGTCCGCGGCGCCAACCGCACCGGCCGCCCCTTCACCGGCGACTTTGCCGGCACCCTGCTCTACCAGACGCTGCTGCGGTTCGGCCTCGCGCAGGGGGACTATCGGGCGGATCCGACGGACGGGCTGACCCTGGTCAACTGCCGGGTGACCAACGCCGTGCGCTGCGTGCCACCCGCCAACCTGCCGAAGCCGCAGGAGATCGGCACCTGCAACCGCTTCCTCGCCGCCGAGATGGCCGCCATGCCGCGCCTGGCCTGCGTGCTGGCGCTGGGCGCGGTGGCGCACGCCGCGGTGTTGCGGGCCAGCGGCCTGCGCGCCAGCCACGCCCGCTTCCAGCACGGCGCGGTGCATAGGTTGCCGACCGACGTGTACCTGGCGGACAGCTATCACGTGTCACGGCTCAACACGAATACCGGCCGGCTGACGACCGCGATGTTCGAAGCCGTGGTGCGGGACGTGATGACTCATCTGGGGTGAGCGACACGGTTTCCGCCGCAGCTTTATAGATGTACCCACTAGAACTGTTTTATTTAAAGCTATATTTGGTGTGCGCCTTGTTGCGCGAGGAAGTTGCGGGTGTAAAACAGCGACATGAGCAAAGGCGTGCCGCACGTCGCCGACGTCACCGAAGCCAGATCGCCGACGTGGATCTGGTCCGTGCCCCGGCTGCACCGCGACACGGTACTCGGAAAGATCTCCGCCCGCACCAAGGGCATTCCGTCGCGCCGGCGCGTCACTGGCACCGCGCCGGTGTCAAGGCACTCGTTCAATCGACCGCCGCTATCAGCGGCCGGGTGAACCCATAACAGGGGACGCACATGCGGCTGACCGTGTTCACCGACTACACCTTGCGCACCCTGATCTATCTGGCGCTGCGGCCGGACAGGCTGGTCACCATCGCCGACATCGCCAGGTCGTATCAGATTTCCAACAACCACCTGATGAAAGTGGTGCATCAGCTTGCGCTGTCCGGCGAGGTGCTGACAGTGCGTGGCCAACGCGGCGGGTTGCGGCTGGCGCGTCCCGCGGAGGAGATCAACATCGGCGCCGTGGTGCGCCGCTCCGAGGCGGACCTGGAGGTGATGCCCTGCTTCGGCACGCAGGGCGATTGCGTGATCAAGCCCGAATGCGTGCTGGCCGCCGCGGTGGATGAGGCGCTGCGCGCGTTCCTGGCGGCGCTCGACAGCTATACGCTGGCGGACCTGGTGCGACCGCGCGCGGGATTGGCGCGGCTGCTGCGGATCGACGAACCCGAGGAAGCGTCGGCCGCCTGAGGCGCCCGGCCGGCGGCCCGGGCCGCACGTCAACCTTCCGGGCAGTTTCGTATCAGTCCGGCAGGCCCTTGCCCGGCGCCAGTTCCAGCCACATCGCATTCAGCGCGGCGAACGCGGCAGCGAAGCTCAGTCCGAGAATCCACGCGAAATACCACATGCCACCACTCCTCAATACGTCATGTGCGGATCGGCTTCGATGTCCGCCGCGGTGACCGGGCCGCGCAGCACGCGGTAGACCCAGGCCGTGTAGGCGAGGACGATCGGCAGGAAGATCGCCGTTGCCACGGTCATCACCAGCAGCGTGGTGGCCGAGGACGATGCGTCCCACACCGTCAGGCTCGATGTGGCATCGATCGAGGAGGGCAGCAGGAAGGGGAACAGGCTGACGCCGGCTGTGGCGATCACCCCCGCAATCGACAGGCCGCTGGCGACGAAGGCCAGCACGCGCAAGCGGCGGAGCGAGACGAGCAAGGCGGTGAGCAGGGCGGCCGCGATGCCAAGGATTGGCGCGGCCATGGTCCATGGTATCGCGGTGTAGTTGGCCATCAGCGCACCGGCCTGGTGGATCACGTGCTTGGTCAGCGGGTTGGATGGCGCATCCATGCCGGCGAAGGATTGCAGCACGTAGCCGTCCAGCGTCCTGGCCCAGACGCCGCCCAGGATGAACAGCACCGCCAGCACCAGCGCAGCGACGATCCCGGCGGTTTGGGCACGGCGGCGCATCACGCCCTCGGTCTTGCAGGCGAGCCAGGTGGCGCCGTGCATCGTCAGCATCGCGACGCTGACCAGGCCGCACAGCAGCGCGAACGGATTGAACAGCCCGAACAGGTTGCCGGTGTAGGTCATGCGCAACGTGTCGTCGAAGCGGAACGGCACGCCTTGCAGCGTGTTGCCGAACGCCACGCCGAACACCAGCGCCGGCACCAGCCCGCCGAGGAACAACGCCGTGTCCCATGTGGTGCGCCAGCGCGTGCCCTCGAGCTTGCTGCGGTACTTGAATCCCACCGGCCGCAGGATCAACGCGCACAGCAGCAGCAGCATGGCGAGATAGAAGCCGGAGAACGCGACGGCGTATAACGGCGGCCAGGCGGCGAAGATCGCCCCACCACCGAGAATGAGCCAGACCTGGTTGCCTTCCCAGACCGGGCCGACGGTATTGATGACGACGCGCCGCTCCATGTCGGTGCGGCCGACGATCGGCAGCAGGATCGCCGTGCCCATGTCGAAGCCGTCCATCACGGCGATGCCGATCAGCAGCACGCCGAGCACCGCCCACCACAACAGCCGCAGGATTTCATATTCGGTCATGGGGGGCTCCTATTCGGCGGCAACCGCGGCGAGCGTCGGTCTGCCCGGACTCGGTCCGGTGTCAGGTCCATGCCGGATGGTGCGGACCATCAGGTAGACTTCGACCACGGCCAGCACCGAGTAGAACAACACGAAGCCAACCAGCGAGATCCAGACATTGCTGGCCGGCACGCTGGAAACCGAGAGGAAGGTCGGCAGCACGCCGTCGATCGTCCAGGGTTGTCGGCCGACCTCGGCGACCACCCAGCCGAGTTCCGCGGCCACCCAGGGCAGCGGCAGCGACCACAGGCAGACGCGCAGCAGCCAGCGGTGGCGTTCCAGGTTGCGCCGCGACGCCAGCACGAACATCGTGGCGAACAGCGCGATGAAGTAGAAGCCGAGCGCCACCATGACGCGGAAGGTGAAGAACAACGGCAGCACCGGCGGGATGGTATCCAGCGCCGCGGCGGCGATCTGGTCCTCGCCGGCGTCGGTCACGGCCGGCGTGTAGCGTTTCAGCAGCAGCGCGTAGCCGAGGTCGTTCCCATGCGCGTCGAATGCGGCGCGCGCGGTGGCATCATCGGGATGCGCGCGCAGCGTCTGCATCGCGCCATAGGCGACCATGCCGCTTTTGATGCGCAGCTCGGCCTCGGACACCAGGTTGTCGATACCCTCCACCGGACCGTGCAGCGAGCGCGTCGCGATCAGTCCCAGCGCCCACGGCACGCGGATCGCGTCGTCGGTTTCGTGCGTATTGATGTCCGGGATGCCGATCACCGTAAACGACGCCGGGGCCGGCTCGGTCTGCCACATCGCCTCGATCGCGGCGACCTTCATCTTCTGGTTCAGGCCCGCCGTGTAGCCGCTCTCGTCGCCCAGCACGACGACGGAGAGCGCCGAAGCCAGGCCGAAGCTTGCCGCCACCGTCATCGAGCGGATCGCCAGTCCGCGGTACTTCCCGCGCAGCAGGTAGAACGCGCTGACCGAGAGCACGAACATCGCGCCGGTGACGTAGCCGGCGGAGACGGTATGCACGAACTTCGCCTGCGCTACCGGGTTGAACAGCACGGCGAAGAAGTCGGTGACCTCCATGCGCATGGTGGCGACGTTGAAGCGCGCGCCGACCGGGTACTGCATCCAGCCGTTGGCGATCAGGATCCACAGCGCGGACAGATTGGTACCCAGCGCCATCAGCACGGTGACGATCAGGTGCTGCACGCGGGTCAGCCGCTTCCAGCCAAAGAAGAACAGACCGATGAAGGTGGCTTCGAGGAAGAACGCCATCAGGCCCTCGATTGCCAGCGGCGCGCCGAAGATGTCGCCCACGTAGTGCGCGTAGTACGCCCAGTTGGTGCCGAACTCGAATTCCATGGTGAGACCGGTGGCGACGCCGAGGGCAAAGTTGATGCCGAACAGCGTGCCCCAGAACCGCACCATGTCACGCCACACGGTGCGGCCGGTGGTGACATAGATGCTCTCCATGATCGCCAGCAGCACGGCGAGCCCGAGCGTCAGCGGCACAAAGAGAAAGTGGTACATGGCCGTCAGGCCGAATTGCAGACGCGAGAGTTCAACAACATCCATGTCGGTCACTTTCGATTGCCGCCGGGTGGGCTATGGGAAGGCGCAGCCAGGCTTGGCGCCGAGCGCCTTGAACACCATGGCGGCCGGGCAGAATCCGGTGATGCTGGCCTGGATCATGTTGGCGCCGACAAAAACGGTCAACAGCAGCCACCACGGGCTGACCAGCCAGACCAGCAGTACGCTCAGCAACACCATGCAGCCGGCAAAGCCGAGAACCGCGCGATCGATCGTCATGATGGAAATCTCCTGTCCTGACAGTTCCAACGCAACCCCCCCCGCGTGCCCAGCGCACAATGGCGTCGGTGTTCATCGCGCCGGTCTTCGCGTCCGTCGCTTGACAGAATATTCGTATCATCGTAGATACGCAAGTGTGAAGGTGATCCGATGAAGCTGGACCCCGACCAGATGGCGGCGGCGGCGGACCAGGCGAGCGAATTGCTCCGCTCGCTCGGCAACCGCCACCGGCTGTTGATTCTCTGCCAGTTGACCGAGGGCGAGCGCTCGGTCGGCGACCTGGCAACCTTCCTCGACCTGCGCGATTCGACGGTATCGCAGCATCTGTCCCTGCTGCGCCGCGACGGGCTGGTGCAGACGCGGCGCCACGGGCAGACGATCTGGTACTCGATCGCCAGTGCCTCGGCGCGGCGCGTGCTGGAGACGCTGTTCGAATTGTTCTGCAAGCCGGTTCCCTTGTGCAGGCCGTCCGCGCGAAAGCGCGCGCAGAAAACCCCACGCCAATCGGACCGCACGTCATGAGACGAGCGGCTCCAACTCCCTACATGGCCGATGTGGCGCGGCGCGCATTGACCCAGGTCAATGCCGCTGCACGCGAGTCGGCGGGCGAACCGCCGTGACCTGCCCTGGACCTTTCCAGGGCAGGGTGCGGAGCAGGGAACATCGCTGTGCCTCGGTCGAACCCGACAGGTGGATCATGCGCCGTCGATTCATTCCACTCCTGGTAGTTCTGGCCGGGCTGACCGTTGCAGTCGCCGAGGCCGCGGAAACCAGCTTCACCGTGCAACGCACCGCCTTCACCGACGAAAAGGCGGTATTCGCCACGGTGGAAAGCCCCAACGTGGTGCCGGCGCGGGCGCGCATCGGCGGCACCGTCTCCGGCCTGTCGGTGCGCCAGGGCGACAAGGTGACCCAGGGCCAGGTCATCGCCGTGGTCGCCGATGAAAAGCTGCTGCTGCAAGTCAGCTCGCTCGACGCGCAGATCGTCGGACTGCAATCGCAGCTCGCCCAGGCGCAGACCGATCTGGCGCGCGCCGAGACGCTGTTCCACCAGGGGGCCGGCCCGCGCACCACGCTCGACCAGGCGCATACCGCGGTGGAGGTCGCCTCTTCCGCGTTGCGATCACGTACCGCCGAGCGCGCGGTGGCACAGCAGAATTTGGAGGAAGGCCAGGTGCTGGCGCCGGTCGCCGGCCGGGTGATCACCGTGCCGCTGACCCGGGGCACGGTCGTCCTCAACGGCGACACGATCGCCACGGTGGGAGAAGAGCCGTTCATCCTGCGGCTGCGTGTGCCGGAGCGGCACGCGGTGTCGCTGAAGGTCGACGATTCCGTGCGGATCGATCCGGGCCAGCTTGGCATTGCGCAGTCAACGAGCGGCGTCATCACGTTGATCTACCCGCAGATCATGCAAGGCCGCGTGGTGGCGGACACGAAGGTCGCGGACCTCGGCAATTATTTCGTCGGCGACCGCATCCTGGTGTGGATCAGCGCCGGCGTGCGCCAAGGCTATGTGGTGCCGGAGAGCTTCCTGCGCACGCATTTCGGCCTGGACTACGTGTCGCTGCGCCGGCCGGACGGCAGCGTGGTGGAGACTCCGGTGCAGCGTGGCCAACCGCGCCCCACGGCGGCGTTGCCGAACGGCGTCGAAGTGCTGTCGGGCGTGCACACCGGCGACGTGCTGGTGCAGCCATGACGGGCAATGTCCGCTGCACTCACGCGGCAGTCGACGCGCAATCCGGAGATGTGCACGTCATCGCCTATCGTCATGGCGGGCGAAGGCCCGTCGTCCACGACTGTCCTTCGGCTACGCGGCAAAGGCGTGGATGGCCCGCCGTCGCGGGCCATGACGATGAAGGTCGTGCCACCGCCTCGGCCCGCCAATCGCACGGCCATTCATCATGAATCTCGGCTTCTCCGGCCGGCTCACCCGCGCGACCATCCGCTCGCCGCTGACGCCACTGTTCCTGCTTGCGGCCCTCGCCGCCGGCCTGATCGCGCTGCTGACCATTCCGCGCGAGGAAGAGCCACAGATCAGCGTGCCGATGGTGGACATCATCGTGCAGGCGAACGGCTTGAAGGCACCCGACGCGGTGGAACTAGTCACCAAGCCGCTGGAAGCGATCGTCAAGCCGATCGCCGGCGTCGAGCATGTTTACAGCCAGACGCAGGACGACCAGGCGGTGGTCACCGTGCGCTTCAAGGTCGGCACCAATGAGGATGACGCGGTATTGCGCGTGGACGACAAGATCCACGCCAATCTCGATAAGATCCCGATCGGCGTTCCCGAACCGCTGATCGTCGGCCGTGGCATCAACGACGTGGCTGTCGTGGTGCTGACCTTGTCGCCGCAACCGGCGGCGGCTGCGCGCTGGACCGACAAGGATCTGTACGACGTTGCGACAAAGCTGCGCACCGAGCTGACCAAGGTGAACGACATCGGCACCAGCTACATCGTCGGCACCGGCCCGGAGGAAATCCGCGTCGAACCGGACCCGGAAAAACTGTCGCTGTTCGGGGTGACGTTGCAGCAACTCATCGCCAAGGTACGCGACGCCAACCGCGAATTCGTCGCCGGCAATGTGCGCGACGCCGGCATCATGCGCATGCTCTCTGCCGGCCAGACGCTGCGCGGCGTGCCGGATATCGGCCTGTTGCTGCTGACCACGCGCGACGGCCGCCCGGTCTATGTGCGCGACGTGGCGCAGGTGGCGATCGGGCCCAGCACGGCGGAAAGCCGCGTCTGGAACCTGACTCCCGACCAGCAGGGCTGGGACCGCGTGCCGGCGGTGAGCCTGGCACTGGCCAAGCGCGCCGGCGCCAACGCGGTGGTGGTGTCGCAGGCGATCCTGCAACGCGTGCAATCGCTGCGAGGCCGGCTGATCCCGCCCGACCTGCGTGTCGAGGTCACCCGCAACTACGGCCAGACCGCCAACGACAAGGCGAACGAGCTGCTGTTCCATCTCGGTCTGGCAACCATTTCCATCGTCGTGCTGATCGCGCTGGCGATCGGCTGGCGCGAGGCCGTCGTCACCCTTGTCGTCATCCCCACCACCATCCTGCTCACCATGCTCTCGGCCAAGCTGATGGGCTACACGATCAACCGCGTCAGCCTGTTCGCGCTGATCTTCTCGATCGGCATCCTGGTGGACGACGCGATCGTCGTGGTGGAGAACATCGCTCGCCACTGGGCGATGCGCGACGGCCGTTCCCGTGTGCAAGCGGCGATCGAGGCGGTGGCAGAAGTCGGCAACCCCACCGTTGTCGCCACGCTGACGGTAATCGCGGCTCTGCTGCCGATGCTGTTCGTCTCCGGCCTGATGGGGCCGTACATGGCGCCCATTCCGGCCAATGCCTCGGCCGCGATGGTGTTCTCGTTCTTTGTCGCCATGGTGGTCGCACCGTGGCTGATGTGCCGGCTGCATCCCGAACGTCCGGGTGCCGTCGCGGCCGGGCGGCGTGACGAGGAAGTGGAGTTTTTGCCGGTCGCCTCGCCCGACATTGCGCACGACCTGGCGCTGCACCACGAGGGCCGGCTCGGGCGGATCTACCGCGCCGTCGCCACGCCGCTGCTGCGCTCTCGCGCCCGCGCCTGGACCTTCCTGCTGGCGGTCGGCGTCGCCACCATCGCCGCCTGTGCGCTGTTCTACACCGAGGACGTGACGGTGAAGCTGCTGCCGTTCGATAACAAATCGGAACTTGCAGTGGAACTGAATCTGCCGGAAGGCAGCAGCCTGGAAGATACCGAGCGCAACCTGTTTGCGGCCGCCGCCATCGTGCGCGGCCTGCCGGAGGTGCGTTCGGTGCAGGCCTATGCCGGCACCGCGGCGCCGTTCAACTTCAACGGCCTGGTACGGCATTACTACATGCGCGAGTCGCCGGAACTCGGCGATTTGCAGATCAACCTGGCCGACAAGGCGGAGCGCGACCGCAGCAGCCATGCCATCGCGCTGGATCTGCGCCGCCACCTGGCCGCGCTGACGCTGCCGGAGGGCGCCACCCTCCAAGTGGTGGAAGTGCCGCCCGGCCCACCGGTGCTCGCAACCCTGCTCGCCGAGATCTATGGGCCGGACGCAGCAACTCGCCGCGCGGTGGCAGAACAGGTGAAAGCCTTGTTCAAGTCGGTGCCATTCATCGTCGATGTGACGGATTCCTACGGTCATCCACGACCGCGGCTGCGCATCAGCATCGACCAGGACGAGCTGGAATATTTCGGGGTCGAGCAAAGTGACGTGTACGACACGATCCAGGCGCTGTTCGGCGGCGTGCCGGTCGGTTATTCGCACCGGGGCGAGGAACGCGACCCGATCGCCATCCGCGTCGGCCTGCCGAAGCGCGACCTGAGCTGGGACGAACGCCTGGCCGCCACGCCGGTCCCCGCCAACACGCTGCCCGGCAGCAACACGGTCGTGGAACTCGGCCAGGTGGTGCGCGCGGATCAGGAACTCGGTTCGCCGGTGCTGTTCCGCCGCGACGGCGAATTCGCCGACATGGTCATGGGCGAACTCGCGGGTGCGTTCGAAGCGCCGATCTACGGCATGCTCGCGGTGGACAAGGCGGTGGCGGCGCATGACTGGGGCGCGTTGCCCAAACCGGTGATCAGCTTCCGCGGTCAGCCAACGGATGAAACGCATCCGACATTGCTGTGGGACGGCGAGTGGGAGATCACCTACGTCACCTTCCGCGACATGGGCGCGGCGTTCGGCGTGGCGATGCTGGGCATCTACATCCTGGTCGTGGCGCAGTTCCGCAGTTTCAAACTGCCGCTGGTGATCCTGACGCCGATACCGCTGACGCTGATCGGGATACTGCCGGGGCACTGGCTGCTGCACGCGCCGTTCACCGCGACCTCGATGATCGGCTTCATCGCGCTGGCGGGGATCATCGTGCGCAATTCGATCTTGCTGGTGGATTTCGTGCGCCACGGCGCGCGGCCGGGCATGACGCTGCGGGAGGTGCTGCTGGATGCCGGAGCGATCCGCTTCAAGCCGATCCTGCTGACCGCGCTGTCGGCGATGATCGGTGCGGCGACGATCCTGACCGATCCGATCTTCCAGGGCTTGGCGATCTCGCTGCTGTTCGGCCTGGCGTCGTCCACGCTGCTGACGGTGCTGGTGATTCCGGCGATCTACATGGTGCTGCGCGACGGGGAACGGCTGGCCGCGTGATGGCCGCCAATCGCGTTGCTGTGCCCACTGGGTGGATGTGACGAATGCCAGTGTTCCGTCTTCGACGCTTCGGGTCGGAGGTCCGGTGTCATTGCGAGCAAAGCGAAGCAATCCCCTGCGTGCCTTCCCGCGATATCTCGGGGGGGAATTGGTTCGCTTAGCTAACAAGAAGAAGGAGAAAGTTTGCTCCCGTCAGCAGAAACAGCAGAATCTTTCATTCAGGGCGGGTCGGCCGCCACCGGCCGGTGGTCAACTCGCAGTGACGGGGGTGGTCGCGGGACCGAGGCGTCAGGATCACCCCAACGGTTCGCGGCCTGGTTTGCGCACCAGCCTGAGCCGGCGCAATCGGCGGATGGCGGGCACGGCCCGACGCAGCACATGTCTGGCACGTCAACCAGACAAGGAACTACCCACATGGACTTCCGCATCACTGGCCTGCCGGCCGAGCCATTCCTGCCGTTCTTCGGCATGACCGACGAGGAACTGCTGATGCATGGCGCGCGGCGGGTAGTCGCCACGCCGGACATGCAACCGTCGCTGCCGCCCTGCCGGGTCAGCTTGCGCGACGCCGCGCCCGGCGAGGCGTCGATCCTGCTGCACTATCCGCACCATGTCTCGCCGGCCTCGCCGTATCGCGCCAGCGGGCCGATCTACGTGCGCGAGGGCGTCCGCGAGACCGCCGCCTTCGTCAACCACGTACCGGCGCAGCAGCGCACCCGGCTGCTCTCGGTGCGCGCCTACGACGCTGCCGGGATCATGCTCGATGCCGAGGTGGTGGAAGGTACCGAACTGGAGCCGCTGATTGCGCGCATGTTCCGCCGCGACGACGTCGCCTTCCTGCACGCGCACAACGCACGCCGCGGCTGCTATTCGTGCCGCATCGATCGCGCGTGACATCCCAACACTTCCCGCTTGCGGGAGGGGCAGGGGAGGGTCTGGCAGCGGCGACTCTCTCTCTACGATTGCAGCGCCGCCTCGATCGCCTTGGTCAGCTTCGCGCCCTGCGGCTCGTCGCCGGAACCGAACGTTCCGGCGACGCGGCCGTCGCGGCCGATCAGCACTTTGTTGAAATTCCAGTTCGGCTCCCACCCGGTCTGCGCTTTCACCCAGGCATAAAATGGCGCCGCCTGGGCGCCGCGCACATGGGCGATGCCAGATAACGGGAAGTCAACGCCATAGTTGGTCTCGCAGAACGTCTTGACCGTGTCGTTATCCGGCGATTCCTGGTTGAAGTCGCGGCTGGGCACGCCGAGCACGGTCACTCCGTGGGCCGCTGCCGCCTGGTGCAGTTTCTCCAGGCCTTCATATTGGTAGGTGTAGCCGCAGAAGCTGGCCGTGTTGGCGACGACGAGCACGCGTCCCTTGAACGCGCCAAGATCGAGCACCCCGCCATCGATCGCCGGGAAGCTGAAGTCCCAGGCCCGCTTGTCCTGTTCTGCTGCCATGTCGATAACTCCCATGGCGGTATCAGCGCCATTCGTCGCCCAAGCCACATGCGCATTCGCTGTGCCGCCAACCGGCGCTGGCGGTTCAGCTATAGCGCTCCTCATTCCACGGGTCGCCGTTGTTGTGATAGCCGCGCTGTTCCCAGAACCCCTTGTGGTCGCTGATGGTGAACTGGATGCGTCGCAGCCATTTTGCCGACTTCCAGAAATAGCAGCGCGGGATCAACACCCGCACCGGCCCGCCATGCGCGCGGGACAGCGGCTGGCCTTCCCATTCATGCACCAGGAACACATCCGGCTGATCGAACTGATCCAGCCGCACGTTGGTGGTGTAGCCATCGAACGAGTGGAAGATGATATGCCGCGCGTCCGGCTTCGGCTGCACCAGATCGAGGATGGTCCGCGCCGCCACGCCCTTCCAGCGGTTGTCGTAGCGCGACCACTGCGTCACGCAGTGGATGTCGGAGACGCTCTCGGCCTGCGGCAATGCCATGAATTCGTCGAGCGGCAGACTGAGCCGGTGCTCCACCGCGCCATCGACATCCAGGCGGAATTTTTGCGGCGTGACGTTCGGCTCGGCGCCGAGGTCGAGCACCGGCCAATCGGTCACCAGAAGCTGGCCGGGCGGCAGCCGGTCGCGCTCGGGATCGGCTGTCGTGCCAGTCATCAGGCGGCCGTCGCGCGCCCATTCCTGCTTGGCCTCGATCAGCTTTTCTTTGATCCGGCCATTGATCTCGATGTCGTCCGCCATCTGCTTCCGGTTGTCGTCCTTCTGCGCTCCTTTCCCCCTCCCGCAAGCGGGAGGGGGAAAGGAGCGGCCTATCCCCGCGCCCGCATCAGCCGCGCCTTGTCACGCTGCCAGTCGCGCGCAGCGACAGCAGCGCGCTTGTCGTGCGCCTTGCGGCCCTCGGCCACGCCCAGCAAGACCTTCGCGCGGCCGCGCTCGTTGAAGTGGATTTGCAGCGGTACGATCGTCGCGCCTTTGCGGCTGATCTCGCCGGTCAGTTGGGCGATCTGCTTGTGCTTCAGCAGCAGCTTGCGCGGCGCGCGCGGCTCGAAGCGGGACAGCACACCGCCCTGGTATTCGGGGATATAGCAGTTGAACAGCCACATCTCGCCGTCGCGTTCGCCGGCCCAGGCCTCGTTCAGCGTGGCGCGGCCGTGGCGCAGCGACTTGACCTCCGGCCCGACCAGCACCAGGCCGGCCTCGAGCGTCTCCTTGATCGTATAGTCGAACCGCGCCTTGCGGTTCTGCGCCGCAATGCCGTGCGAGATCAGGCCCTTCTTGGGTTTCGCTTCTGCCATGCCGCCGCCATCATTTCCTAACCGCCCGCCCGGTTACTAACCTGGCGCGCCGCTGTCTGGGCTGTCGCTTATCTGGATACGAACCCGCCCGCGACTGGTGTTTCGTAACGAATATTCTCGCCGCTCGCCTTGATATCCTCCCGCGTTAGTTGGACAAGCCGGTATGGGCGGCCAGATGGCCCTGTTGGCTCCGAGAACGCACCGTTCTTGTATTTTGCGGCGAAGATCCGGTTGAAAGCTGCGAGATTCCTGCCGATCAGCGACTTGCAGTCTTGCGCGGAAAGCGGCGGCAGGCCGTCTTTCTGTAGCTCCGATATTTCTATCTGGCACACGACGGGCCAGTAGCGGTCTCGCCCTGACAGGCGCACTTGGTGCGGATCGTCATCGGCCCAAAGCACATCAACTCCCGAAAGCGACCTGTCGGCCCTTTCGAGTTCGTCAACGGTCGCCTCTTCGTCCGGACGCGGCCACCACCCCCTAGTGATGATCTGCATCGGCGGGGCTGACGGAATGCGCACTCTCGCCGTGGCCTGCCCCGACGGACTCTGGCGCTCGGTCTGGGGATCCGTGGGTGGATGTGGCGGCGGGCGCTGGTCCATGCCCATCTCCTGTGTCGGATGTTTTGGGAATATAGTAAGCGAAGGCAACAATCACCAGAAGCAAGATACTCAGGACGGAACCGACAACCGCGAGCCCGGCGATCTCTCTGAGCCATCCCCGCCGTTTGTTGATCTGCCGGTTGTGGTCGGTCGCTTCTGCAAATTGACGGGCAAGCTCCCGTTTCAGGGTCGCCAGCGCGTCCACTGGATCATCCAGGTCTTGGTTTTCGGGTGCCTGTTCCGCCCGGATCAGGTCGTCCGCGTATCGCAGCAACAGCGGCTCCCGCAATATGTAACGAAATCGCGCCGGCGCGATGCACGCGGCAAGCAGGCATAGCGCCGCAAACATCAACAGTCCGGCCAGTGTCAGCAGGAAGAGCGAAGCCCACCCAGCATTGGTTCCTAGTGGTGGCAGTCGCGTGACGAGCTGAAATAGCGCCGCGAGCTCCAAAGCAAGCGTAGCTGCGAAAAAGGGGAGAGATCGCCAAACGTTCTCCTCTTGGTCGATCTCCTTCCTGTAAGCGTCAGCAAGGGTCCTTTCGATGTGGCTTAGTGCGGGGTGTTCCACATCGGCTACTCATGTCACCGCCGGACCGTTAGGCAAGCCGCTAAAACAGCTTATCATGACCCGGCGCGGCAAGACCAGCTAGTTCAGCAGCCCCACTTCCGTCATCGCCGCGCGCACTTTCGCCCGGGTGGCTTCCATCAGCGGCGCCAGCGGCAGGCGGCAATGCTCCGTCGCCTTGCCCAGCAGCGAGGCGGCGAACTTCACCGGCGCGGGGCTGGTTTCGGTGAACAGCGCGTCGTGCAGCGGGAGCAGACGGTTCTGGATTTCCATCGCCTGCGCGAACCGGCCTTCCATCCACGCCGTCTGCATGTCGCTGCACAGCCGCGGTGCGACGTTGGCGGTGACGCTGATGCAGCCCACGCCACCGGCGGCATTGAACGACAGCGCCGTCGCGTCCTCGCCGGAAAGCTGACAAAAATCCGCGCCGCAGTGCCGGCGCTGGTGCAGCGGCCGCGCCAGGTCCGCCGTCGCGTCCTTCACGCCGATGATATTCTTGTGCTTCGCCAGCCGCGCCATCGTCTCGACCTTCATGTCAACGACGCTGCGCGGCGGGATGTTGTAGATGATGATCGGCAGGTCCACCGCGTCGGCGATCGCCTTGAAGTGCAGGTACATGCCTTCCTGGGTCGGCTTGTTGTAGTACGGCGTGACGATCAGCGCGGCATCCGCGCCGGCTTCCTTGGCGTGGCGCGTCAGCGCAATCGCCTCCTCCGTGCTGTTGGAGCCGGCGCCGGCGATCACCGGAACGCGGCCCTTCGCCACCTCGACGGCGATCTCCACCACGCGCTTGTGCTCTTCGTGCGACAGGGTCGGGCTTTCGCCGGTGGTGCCCACCGGGACGACGCCGTGCGTGCCCTCCTTGATCTGCCAGTCCACCAACGCGGCATAGGCCTTTTCGTCGAGCGATCCGTCCTGCCGCATCGGGGTGATCAACGCAACGAGCGATCCCTTGAACATGGCGTTCTCCCTGGCTCGCCGACCGGAGACAATCGGCCCGGCCGGCGGAGCGGCAAGCTAAGCGCGCGGATGATGCGCCGCAAGGCCGGGTCGCGGTAGAAGCGCTCATGCGCCCGCCGAGTCGGCTCGCCCTCGTTCTGTCGTTGCTGCTGTGCGCGGCCGGCCCGGCCGCGACGCAAGACGTGCCGACCGCCGGGCGCGACCCGATCGCCGCCATCCGCGCCGACCACTGGGCCGAAGCCCAGGCCGATGCCGCCCGCTTCGCCGACCCGGTCGCCGAGAAGCTGGTGCTGTATTACCGCCTGCTCGCCCCTGGTGCGGCAACGCCGGCCGAGATCGCCGGGTTCATGCACGACAACCCGGACTGGCCGAACCAGGCGCTGCTGGAGCGCCGCCGGCAGGACGCCATCGCCGCCGACCCGGACGATGCGGACGTCCTGGCGCAATGCGGCGTCGCTCCGGCAATCGAGGTGCCCGCCTTGTTGCGTTGTGCTGCCGCCCTGGCCACCGCCGGACAGGCCGATGCCGCGACCGCCGACGCCCGCAAGGCCTGGATTACCGGATTGGCCGACCCCGGCCAGGAGACCGCCTTTCTCCGCCGCTGGGCCGGCAGCGTGACGCCGGACGACCAGTGGGCGCGCTTCCAGCATCTGGCATGGCATGACCCGGCCGCCGCGGTGCGGCAGATCGGCCGGCTCGACCAGGCGCAGCGTGCCGCAGCCGAGGTGCGACTCGCGTTCCAACGCGACGATCCGCGCGCCGAGGCCCTGCTGGCGGCCGCCAATGTGGTGGAGCGCGACGACCCCGGCCTGATGCTCGATCACGCGCGCTACCTGCGGCGCGCCGCGCGCTATGCCGACGCCCTTACTTTGTGGCAGCGCGACGGCGAGGCGGCGCAGAACGCGATCCGCACGACCGCGCCGGAACACCTGGCGGCGTTCTGGGCCGAGCGGAACCTGCTGGCGCGCGCCTTGCTCGCCGCGGGCGACGCGGCGGGTGCCTATGCGGTCGCCGGCGAGCCTGGCCAAGCCGCGTCGGAGACGGTGGCCGACGCCGAGTTCCTTGCCGGCTACATCGCGCTGCGCAAGCTGAACGACCCGGCGGGGGCGCTGGCCCATTTTCAGCGCCTCGCGGCGGTGTCGAAGGCGGCGATCACCCAGGCGCGCGCCTGGTATTGGCAGGGACGCGCCGAGGCCGCCGCGGGCAACGACCCGAAGCCAGACTACGCCAAGGCCGCCGCCTGGCCCACCACCTTCTATGGCCAGCTCGCCGCCCTGGCGTTGGGCGACGATGCGGCGGCCCTGGCGCGGCGCATCGGCGCGCTGCACGATCCCTCCTGGACGCGCGACGCCGTGCTCGCCTTCACCGGTCACGAGGTGGTGCGCGCCGCCGCCTGGCTGGTGGCCTGGGGCGATCCGCAGCGGGCGCGCGCCTTCCTGTTGCGGATGGACGAACTGGCACCCGACCCGGCGGACCGCGCGCTCACCGCGGCGCTGGCGTTGCGAGTGGCGCTGCCCGACATGGCGGTGTTCATCGCCCGCCGCATGGGACGCGACGGACTGATGCTGCCCGATGAGGGCTGGCCGATGCCATTCGTTCCGCCGGCCGAAGGGCTCGACCCGGCGGTGGGGCTGGGGATCATGCGGCAGGAGAGCAGTTTCGACGTCGGGGCAGTCAGTCCGTCCGGGGCGAGGGGGCTGATGCAGTTGATGCCGTTCACCGCCGATGCGGTGGCGCGGCAGCTCGGCGTTGGCACCTCGCTGGTGGCGCTAACCAGCGATCCCGAGCACAATATGCGGCTGGGCACGGCGTATCTGCGGCAGATGCTGGACCAGTTCAACGGCTCGCTGCCGCTGGCGGTCGCCGCGTACAACGCGGGGCCGCGCCGGGTCGAGCAATGGCTGGCGCAGAACGGCGATCCGCGCGTGGGGCCGGTGGACATGATCGACTGGATTGAGCAAATCCCGATCGGCGAAACGCGCAACTACGTGCAGCGGGTGCTGGAGAACATTACGATCTATCGCGCCCGCCGCGGCGAGGCGACGCCGACGTTGCTGGCCAAATGGACGCAGTAGGGCAAGAGAAGATTACTCGCTTCAACATGGCCAGCGATCGTTGACCGAACTGGTCCATCGCCTGTCTGCCTGGGATGGCCTGCCCCTGGCGGTGCGCGAATGGCGCGACGGCGATCGGCATCGCCCGCTGCTGTGCCTGCCGGGGCTGGTGCGTACGAGCGGCGATTTCGCCGTCGTCGCGGCGACGCTGGGTACTGGCCGACGCGTCATCGCGCTCGACTACGCGGGGCGTGGCGAGTCCGGCCGGGCGCGCGACGTGAACCGCTATGCGCCGGAGGCCTGCCTGCGCGATGTCCTCGACGTCTGCGCCGCGCTGCACGTGCATGGCGCGGTGGGCATCGGCACCAGTTTCGGCGGCCTGCTGTGCATGGGGATCGCGGCGGCGCGGCCGTCTGTTCTGCGCGCCGTTGTGCTGAACGATGTCGGGCCGGAGATCGGCGGCGACGGCGCCGATTTTGTCCGCCGGTTCGTGGCGGCGGATCCGGCGCTGCCGAGCGTCGAGGCCTGCGTCGCCCATCTGCGCGCGTTGCTGCCGCCGCTGTCGCTGGACAGCGATGAGGACTGGCAGACCATGGCGCGGCTGACCTACGCGCCCGGCGCGGACGGGCGCTGGCATCCTGTCTGGGACACGCGGATTGCCGCGCTGCTCGGGCGTAAGACGCCCGACTTGTGGCCGCTGTTCGGCGCCCTGGCGCCCATGAAGCTGCTGCTGGTGCGCGGCGAAGAGAGCAATATCCTGCTGCCGGACACGGTGGCGCGCATGGTGGCGGCACGACCGGATATGGCGGTAGTCAGCCTCCCTGGCATCGGCCACGCCCCGACTCTGGGCGAACCGACAATCGTCGCCGCCCTGGGCGATTTCCTGGAGCGTAGCGAATGAGCCCGGCGTCGGGAGCCGCCCGGAGGATCGTCCGGGAGATCGCCAGGTGGATCGCGGCGGGCTTCGGCACCGGGTTCGCGCCGGTCGCCGCCGGCACGGTGGCCTCCGCCGTCGCGACCCTGATGGGCGCGGCGCTGCTGTGGTGGTCGCCGGTCGCTCTGGTGGTTGCGGTGCTGCTGGCCACATTCGGCGGCCTGTGGGCGGTGCGCACTGCGCAGGTCGAGGGCGATCCCGGCTGGGTGGTGATCGACGAGTTCGCCGGCCAGTGGATCGCCCTGCTGGGGCTGGCCGCCGTCACGCCGATCGGGCTGCTGGCGGCGTTCCTGCTGTTCCGGTTGCTCGACGTGACCAAGCTGGGGCCGGTCGGCTGGGCCGATCGCCAGCACGGTGCCGCGGGGATCATGGCGGACGATCTGATCGCCGGCGCGTTGGCGGCGGGGGTTCTGTGGGCGGTGCGCTCGCACTGGCCCGGCGCGCTGGGGTAATTCCAGGCGCCGGAGACGCCTGCTGATCCGTTTATCTCGCGCATGCTGGGGCCCGAGCCGCTTTGTCTCAGGGGCCCCCGGGCCGGGTCGGCGGCTGGCCGGTGGTCAACGCGCAATGCCACGGCGGGCCGCCTCCCGCGTTGCGTCAGCCTGGTCGGTGGTTGATATGACGAAACGGGGCGCCCTGCGGCGCCCCGTTCGCGTTGCTGACGGTTCAGCCGTCAGCCGTCAGAGGATGACGATCTCGACGCGGCGGTTCTGCGGCTCGCGCACGCCGGCACCGGTCGGCACCAGCAGATGCGTCTCACCGAAGCCTTGCGTGGTGATCGCATTGAGAGGTACGCCGTCCTTGATCAGCTCGGCCTTGACCGCGTCCGCGCGGCGGACCGACAGGCCCTGGTTGTACTGCGGCGTGCCGGAGGTATCGGTGTAGCCGTTCACCTCGATCCGCGTGTACTGCACGCGCGTCGAGTTGTCCGCCGCCTCCTTGATGATCTGGCGGGCGCGATCGGTCAGAGCCGCCTTATCCCAATCGAAGAACACCATGTAGGAACGGGCGGGCTGCACCGCCGGAGCCGGCGTGGCGACCGGGACTGACGGCGGGGGCGGCGCTGCCTGGCCGAACTTGATCTTCATGCCCGCCATAAGCATTCCGACGCTGTAGTTCGGCGCGGCGTAGCCGGGGGTCAGGATCGAGACACCGGCGGCGCCGGCGGGCTGGATCGCGTTCGCGGTGTCGTTCCAGTTGTTGTTGTGGAAACTGGTGTAGGCGCCCTGGACGATCACGTCCACGTTCGGCATCAGCTCGTAGGTCGCGGTTATCCTGACACTGTTCATCAGCGAGTCGATGTCGGGATAGTTGCTGACGTTCTGATAGGACGCGGTCGGCGTGGGCACGAACACACCGTTGAACTCACCGAACATGACGGTGCCGTAGGAGATGGTGTAGTCGCCCTTCAGCTTCAGCTTCGGGTTGATCTGCCACTCGGTGCTCAGGCCAACGGTGTGGGTGCTGCTGGTGTCCTTGTTCTGATAGTAGCCGGCGCTCCCCAGGCAGGCCCCAGTGTTGCTGGTGGCGCAGTTACCATTGCCGAGGTTGTTATAGAACAGCAGTTCGTAGGTGTAGAAGGCGTGCAGGTTGAGGCCCTTCATGGGCCGGAAGTTGACGTCCGGTCCGACGGTCAGGGCATAGTCCTGCTTCACGCCGTTGCCCACGCCGGTGAGCGGGGCAAGCGTGACCCCACCGCTGGGAGACGTGTAATTGGAGGCGCCCGGATAGGTGTAGTTCTCGTTCTTGAACTGCAGGAAGAAGTCGGCGTTCAGGTTATCCAGCGGCATGTAGTCCGCCCGGGCCGTGACGGCCTCCGACGTCATCGGGGCCTGGTAATAGGCGCCGGACCAGGTCGGACCGGAGGTCGGCCCATCCAGGTTCAACCATGGCGCGAGATAGCTGAGGTTGCCGCTGCGAGACGCGTAATCGAACGAGACCTTGCCGTTGAGTTGCGGCCCGATATCGGACGCTACGCCGACCGATCCGGTATTGGTCCAGCTATGCCCGACCTGGGCGTTGCTGCGGTCGGTGATGTCCAGCCGATAGCCCAGGGTCAGCCTGGTATTGTAGGCGGGAAGCAGCTTGTAGGTCAGATCGGCGCCGGCGGCCTGCTTCAGCCAATCCTGCGGAACGACGAACGCGTAGGGCGCGGTGGTGGCGGCGGTGGTGCCCGGAGCAGAGTCGCTGCCGGTGCCGCTGCCGTAAACGCCGTGGCAGGTGACGCCACCGTATGGCTGGGTGTAGTCGTTGTTGAGGCACGGCACGTTGACGCTGCGTCCATCCACCCCATAGAACGCGCTGATATCGGTGTTCGGGATCGGATGCGACGATGCGCTGACCTTGACCTGGTACACCGTGGCCGTGATGTCCGGGGAGTTTTCGGTGGATCCCTGTAGCATGGGATTCAGGTTGTAGAATCCGGCCGTGTTGCCGATGAAGCCGGAGACATTCGGATCTGCCGTGTTGGACGGGAACGTGTCGTCCTGCTTTTCCACGCCGACCCGCGCGTTCAGGTTGATCCGCGTATTCGGTATCGCGTTGGTTGCCAGCAGCATCGTGACGTAATGCGCGCTGTTGCTGGGCGGCGTCGAATAGGCCGCTGCCTCCTGATACGGCTTCGCGGTATTCGCGAACGGATAGGGCAGGGTGACGAAGAGGTTGTTGTCGGTGAAATGCGAGAAGGTGTACTGGAGGATCCCCTGGAACAGCCGGCTGTTGTAGGCACCCGAGATATCGTAGCGGTCGGTGTCGTAGTTGATCGGCAGGGCGAAGGAGTTGCCGCCGTAAGCGATATCGCCAGCTTCCTCCAGCGAGCCTTCCTTGTGCTCATGGCGGAACGCGCCGGTGATGGTCCAGTCGTTCCAGATGTACTTAAAGTCGCCGCCGATAGCGTCGCGGCGGGTGCCGGTCTGGTACGGCTGCATGGCGCCGGTCGCCCCCAAAACGGCCGCGGTGTAGTGGCTGGAGGCGAGGGCACCCGGCGTGGCCACCGTTTGCGAGGTCGCGCCGCCGAACGGCGCCAGGCCGGGGTTCAGGACCGCCTGGTTGCCATACACGGTATAGAGTGAGTCGATGACGTTGCCGGTGTAGGT
>Ga0181530_10000790_pt1 | contig 40990 bp, 29 predicted proteins | sample PEATcosm2014_Bin_42_FD_119769 | JGI IMG/M metagenome (GOLD analysis project Ga0181530, IMG submission 119769) | Peatland microbial communities from MTU Mesocosm Facility, Houghton, MI, USA - PEATcosm2014_Bin10_60_metaG | ecosystem: Environmental > Terrestrial > Soil > Wetlands > Peat | place...
GAGAATTCGTCGATCTCCGCGAGTATGTGACCATCGCCGTCGAGGAGTGTGAAGCTGAAAGTCGCGATCTCGCGTTGCGTCGTGTTTTGCTGACGACAACGGATGTGACTGTAAAATCGCGCGGGCAGCGGGCGGTAAAGAGTAATTCTCTTGTACGACAGCGGCAGATAAAGGGCTTCGGACTCTTCGTAGCCCTGAATGAGATAGAGCGCCGATCCCGTGGCCAGATCAAGCAGAGCGGGATGCATCGGCCAGGTATCGACATCCGAGGAGAAGTCTTGCCCCAGTTGCAACTCCGCCAGCGCCTCACACTGTCCGATGTGGAGACTCTGAAGATTTCGCCAGCGCGGGCCGAAGTCGAAATACCGCTCCTGGCGGGTTCGGTGCTTCTCGTCAAAATCGAGGCGGCGGGAAGAACACCGGCCGCGGATTTCGGCCACATTCTGATCCGCAGGAATGCGCTTCTGGTTGCGCGCAATCTGCCCGGAGGCGTATTCGGTCCACTCGTTATCTTTTGCCAGGTCCTCTTTCGCCAAAATCGAGAAACGGAAGCCGGAGCGTTGGCGGCGCAGACGCACCCGCACCTCTTTTGTCTCGTCGGGAGCGACGGTAAGAGGCGCCAGGAAGAATACATCCTCAAAATCGACGCCCGGCTCGAACTTGTCCTGGACCAGCGCCGCCGCCGCCAGTTGCAGGTACCCCGTACCTGGAATGAGAGCGGCGCCGTTTTTGAAACGGTGTTCGCTGAGCAGCCAGTTTTTTCCGCAGCTCAACCAGGCCGAGTAAACTGTCTCGGTCGCGGTCTGCACCAGTCGCCTGCCCCCGATGGGATGACTACCGGCAACATCGCGGGCCGCCAGTCCCACGTCGGCCCACATGCCCCAATTCACGGCCGTGACCGGTTGCCCGGTTTGGCTGAGGGCGAACGCATCCAGAAAGGCGTTGGCTGCAGCGTAGTCGACCTGCCCGGCGGGCGGCGCGAGAGAACTGATCGACGAGAACAGAAGAAGGAAATCCAGCTTGCTGTCGCCGAGCGCTTGCTGCAAAACCAGTGTGCCTTGAATCTTCGGCGCCAGCACGCGAGCGGCGCTCTCGCGAGTCTTGATCTGCAGCGGCGCATCTTCGATCGAGCCCGCGGCGTGGATCACGCCATGAATGTCGCCGAAGCGTTGCCGCGCCGTTCGCAGCGCCTCAGTGATCTGCTGGAAGTCGGTCACGTCGGCAGAAATGGTCAGAACCTCTGCGCCCAGAGACTCGATTTCGCGCAGCTTCGCGATTGTCTGACGTGCGCGCGAGCCGTTCGCGCCATTCGGTTTGTCGAGAACCGCTTGCCATTCCGACGCCGGTGGAAGCGGCGCGCGGCTCACCAGCACCAGCCGCGCATGAACGGTTCGCGCCAAGTGTTCGGCGACGGCCAGACCGATCCCTCCCAGCCCGCCGACAATCAGGTAGACTCCCTTTTCTCTTAAACGCGTGCCTGAGGTTTGGGTGCGAAGACTGGTGGACTCGAAGGTCTCCACCCAGCGCTCCGACTGCCGGTAAGCGACGCAAGAATCCGCGTTGCGCAGAGAGCACTCCGCGACGATGTCGCTAGCCGCTCTTCCCCGATCCTGAATATTCCGCTCAAGATCGATGCTGCGGCAGAACGCGCCGGGAAATTCCTTCGGGATGACCCGGACGGGTCCAAGCAGTGCCGCCCGCGCGGGTTCGACCACGTTCTCTCCCGAAACCGATTGCAATCCGTTCGAGACGCACGCAATCTCGACTGCGCCCAGATCTTGATCACCCCAGGCTTGCGCGAGGAACAGAAGGCTGTAGAAACTCAAGTCCAGCGCTTGATCGAGAGATCGGCCGGCAGTTGCGCCCGTGACCGGCCACAGGTGGAGAATTCTTGTTGGCGCATGCTCGCGCTTGACAATGTCTTTGAGCAGTTCGTCGTAATCGTCTCGCTCGCCGGGGCGAATCGCGTACGAACCGGCGCCCCTGCGCTTGTACTTATCACCGACGACAACTTCCAGTACCTCATGGCCGGATGTCTTGAGCTGCTTTGAAATCTCGCGGCCGAGGCCAGTCTCATCGAGAAACAGCAGCCAGCACGCATGAGCTGCGGGAACGGCCTTTTCGGCTGGAGATTTTTTCCAAACGCGACGATGAAACCACTGCTCACTCTGCACGGCTTCAGCACTGGGAGCAGCAGCACTGGGAGCAGCCTCGGCTTCCTTGCTGGCAAGAGCTTTGCTCCCAGGTTCGATCCAGTAGCGCTGGCGTTCGAATGGGTAGGTCGGAAGAGAAACTCGATGCGGCTCTTCCCCGGCGTGGAGCGCATTCCAGTCAATCGCCACGCCTGCGATCCAGAGTTGCCCCGTGGTGTTGAGCAGGAACAACGCATCGGAGATCTGTTCCTGCGGGTGCCGCATGGATGCTTCGACCTTGGAGCTTTTCGGCCTGCCGGGGTGCTGGCGCGTCAACGAAGCGAGCGCTTGGCCGGGGCCAACCTCCAGAAACACCCGCGCCGGATCGCGGAACAATTCGGCCAGGCCGCCGGAGAAGCGCACAGTATTTCGCAGGTGCTTTGTCCAATAGCCCGGATCGGTGGCTTCGGCAGCGGTGATCCACGTGCCGGTGACATTCGAGATACAAGGAATCTTGGGGGCGCGCAGAGAAACTTTGGCGAGATGCGCGCGGAAAGACTCAAGCATTGGGTCCATCATCGCCGAATGAAAAGCATGCGACGTGTGCAGCAGGCGGCACGGAACGGCTCGTCTTTCCAACTCCGCCGCAAATTTCTGGACGGCATCGGTGGGGCCCGAGACCACGCACTGCTCCGGCCCGTTGATCGCGGCGAGTTCCAGTTCTGCCGGAAGCGCGAGCGTGTCGGCCGCCACGGCAACCGCCAGCATCGAACCGGAGGGCATCTCTCCCATCAAGCGGCCGCGAATGGCGCTCAAGTGAAGCCCGTCTTCCAGCGATAACACACCCGCCACGCATGCGGCCACGTACTCTCCGATACTGTGTCCGATCATGGCGGAAGGTGCGATCCCGTGCGCCATCCACCATTGCGCCAGGGAATATTCGACGCTGAATAGTGCGGGCTGCGTAAAGCCGGTGTGGGATAACTTCTGCGCCGCCGCTGCGGAGTCTTCTTTCGGCGGATACAGCAAAGTACGCAAGTCAAGACCAAGATCGGGAAGCAGACGTTCGGCACAACGGTCCAGCTGAGCGCGGAAGACAGCCTCCGTCTCGTACAATTCGCGTCCCATGTTCACGTACTGCGATCCCTGACCCGAGAACATGAAGACAACGCCCGGAGCGCTCGCGGCCGATTGCCCGCTGAAAACCCGTGTGGGTTCAGGCTTAGTCAGCAGTTTCTCGGCTTCTTCGGTGGTGGAAACCACAATCGTGCGACGATGCACAAAAGCCTCCCGGCCCAACTGAAGGGTGCAGGCCACATCTTGCAGAGGCAATTCTGCGTGCTCTTGCAAGTGAGCGCCGAGATTCTGGCTGGCCTTTTCCAGCGCGGAAGCGGTCTTCGCGGAGAGCACAAGCAATTGATAAGGCTTCTTCGCGGCTGCGTGTTTTTCGACCGGCGGCGCTTCCTCTAAAACCACATGCGCATTCGTGCCGCCGATGCCGAGCGAGGTCACGCCCGCGCGCCTCGGCCCACGCTCGGCTTTCCATTCCGTCAAACCAGTATTGACATAGAACGGGCTGTTCTCGAAATCAATCAGCGGATTCGGTTTGCGGAAGTGCAGGCTCGGGGGGATTTGACGATGCCGCAGCGCCAGCACTGTTTTAATCAGACCCGCGATGCCGGCCGCCGCGTCCAAGTGGCCGATGTTGGTCTTGAGCGACCCAATGGCGCAATGGCCCTTGCCCTGAGTGCTCTCGTGAAACGCACGTGTCAGCGCTTTGACTTCAATGGGATCTCCGACCTTGGTTCCGGTGCCGTGCGTCTCCACATAAGAGATATCGCTAGCCGCCACGCCCGCCACGCCCAAAGCTTCGGCGATAACCTCGGACTGTCCATCGACGCTGGGCGCGAGATATCCGACTTTTCGCGCGCCGTCGTTATTGATCGCCGATCCGAGAATGACGGCGTGAATGGTGTCGCGATCGGCCAGGGCGTCTTCTAGTCTTCGCAGTACCGCGATGCCTGCGCCGCTCGAAAACACGGTGCCGCTGGAATCGGCGTCGAAGGCGCGGCAGTGTCCGTCGCGCGACAAAATCTCGCCTTCGCGATATAAGTAACCGCGCCCGTGCGGAAACTCAACAGTGACTCCGCCCGCCAGAGCCATGTCGCATTCCTGATTCAGCAAGCTCTGGCACGCCAGATGCACCGCAACCAGAGAAGTCGAGCAGGCCGTCTGCACGTTGATGCTCGGCCCGCGAAGGTCCAGTTCGTACGAGACCCGGGTCGCGAGCACGTCCTTGTCATTTCCCGTTTGCCGAATCAGAAACAGCCCGGCGCTGGCGACGAGGCGCGGGTTGGTCAGCAGGTTGTGGATCATGTAAGAGTTCATGCCCGAGCCGGCATAAACTCCGATCGAACCATCGAAACTCCCCGGCGCGTGGCCGGCGTCTTCCAACGCTTCCCATGCACACTCCAGGAAAATGCGGTGTTGCGGATCCATGATCGACGCGTCTTTCGGGCTGAAGCCGAAGAACGCCGCGTCGAATTTGTCCAAATCATCGAGCACCACGCCCGATTTCACGTACTCCGGTTGGGCCAGTTCGTCGGCAGACACTCCGGCATCCAGCAGCTCGGCGTCGCTGAAGGGACGAATCGCTTCCACTCCGTCTCTCAGGTTTTGCCAGAACTCAGCCACATTGCGCGCGCCGGGAAAACGTCCGGCCATGCCAACAATCGCGATTGCTGTGTTCTTCATGTTCGTTGTGCTTGCTGTCGTCTCGCGGCCAGCCGCCTCTCTGCTCTGGTTGAGACTCGCGGTGCGGCTTCCTCTCCGTTGAAGTGGTTCGCAAGCGCGGTGACCGTGGGGAACTGAAACAGGTCGAGCAAAGAGAGCTCGCGACCGAGCAGTTGCTGCAACTGCATGTGTACCTCGGCCACCATCAGAGAATGCGCGCCAAGATCGAAGAAGTTCTCGTTCAACCCCACGCTGTCCACTCCCAGCGCGTCTTTCCAGGCCTGGGTGATCATGCGCTCCAATTCGTTTCGCGGCGGCTCGGATGCCGCGCCGGCCTCATTCTCCAGCGTCGAAGGGTGGGGCAACGCGTTGCGGTCGATCTTGCCATTCGCCGTCAGCGGAAAAGAATCGAGAAGCACGAAGCTGGACGGCACCATGTACTCGGGAAGAGTTGCGGCCAGCGCCGCGCGCAGATCTGCAATCTCCAACTTTGTTTTGGAGTTCGGAACGACATAAGCAACCAGGCGCTTGTCTTCAATTTGAGTTTGAATTTGAGTTTGAATTCGCGACTTGAATTCTCTGGCCACCACCGCCGCCTGGCCCACTCCCGCTTGATTCTCAAGCGCCGCTTCAATCTCTCCGATTTCGATGCGGAAGCCACGCAGCTTTACCTGAAAGTCCGCCCGCCCTAGAAACTCCAGGTTTCCGTCCGGCAGGAAACGCGCGATATCGCCGGTGCGATACATGCGATTTCCCGGCAGAAATGGATCGCTAAGAAACTTCTCGGCGGTCAAATCCGGTCTCTGCCAATACCCGCGCACCACGCCATCGCCGCTGATATACAGGTCGCCAGCCTCGCCCGCGGCCACCGGTTGCATCCCGGAATCCAGCACGTAGACCTGAGTATTCGCGATAGGCTTTCCAATCGGGACGCTGTCCGAGTCACCGGTGATCTGGAATGTCGTGGACCAGATCGTGGTTTCGGTTGGCCCGTACATGTTGTACATCTCGCCGCGGAATTCCTGGCGCAATTGACGAACCAGCGACGGTGGGAGCGCTTCTCCTCCGAGAAAGAGTTTTCTCAAACGTCCCAGTGCAGCCAATCCATCGGGATTGACCGCAATCATCCGCGCCAGGGAAGGCGTCGACTGCATGTGCGTGACGCCGTAGTTACGAATCTCGTCCGGAATTGTCTGCGTGCCCTCGGCGCCGTGAATAATCACTTGAAAACCGCGCGTCAGGGTCCAGAACAGTTCGAGCACGGAAATGTCAAAGGAAATGCTGGTCACCGCCAGCCATACGCCGGGGTCGGACCCAAGCGCGCGATCCATAATCGCGCGATCCATGCCGGTGAAGAAGTTGACCACGTTGCGGTGCTCGATCATCACTCCCTTGGGTTTTCCGGTCGAGCCCGAGGTGTAGATGACATACGCGAGGTTCCGCCCACTGGCCGTCGAAGAGACCGGGTGTGCATCGTTGCCGGCGATCGCGGCAGCCTCGCCGTCGACGGAGACGATGTGTCTGTCAGTTCTCCCCAGACGCGACATCGTGCTCTGCGTCGCGAGTATGACCGGAGCGTCCGAGTCTTCGATCATCAACGCGATGCGCTGCGCGGGGTAGCTGGGATCCATCGGAACATAAGCTCCGCCTGCCTTCAGGATCGCCAGCAACCCAACCATCATTTCGACGGATCGCTCGACGGCGATGCCCACCAGTGTCTCCGTTTGGACACCGAGTGCGCGCAGATGCCGCGCCAGTTGATTGGAGCGCCGATCGAGCTCGCGATAGCTCAGGCTCCGCCCTGCCGAGACCACTGCAAGCGCGTCCGGCGTGCGCGCAACCTGCTGCTCAAACAAGTGCGCGATTGTGCTTTCGCGCGGATAATCGACCTCGGTTTTGTTGCAATCAGCTATTTCTGCGAGCAACAATTCGGTTCTCCAAGAAGAGAAATTCAATGCCCGTGCCGAGAAATGTCTCAATGGCTTCCTCTGGCGTATTCACGATGGGCTGTCCCTTAACGTTGAAGCTGGTGTTGAGTACCATTTCTCGTCCCGTGGTTTTGCCGACCGCTCCAAGCAGACGATGGAAATCAGGATTATCTCTTTCCGAAACTGTCTGCAGGCGTGCCGAACCGTTCACATGTGTGATCGCGGGCAATGCTGCCCGGTGTTCGGGGCGCACGTCGACCACCGTGATCATGTACGGCATTTGCGTTCCCGGCGCGACTTTGAACCAGCGATGGGCTTCTTCCACCGAACAGGCCGGAGCGAACGGACGAAACGCTTCCCGCATCTTGACCATCGCGTTGATGCGGTCGCGCATGGCGGGATGGCCAGGGTCGGCCAGAATGCTGCGATTGCCCAGCGCCCGCGGACCATACTCCATGCGCCCGCGATACCAAGCAATCACTCGTCCTTCGGCGATCAGCCTGGCCGCTGCGCTGCAAGTTTGGTCGAGAGACTCGAAAGGCGTCACCGTAGTCCGGCTGGCGTACTTCGCAATCGCCTTCTCAATACACGGAAACGGGTATGCCGGTCCCAGGAGCGGAACCGGCATGCGCTCGTTGTGAATTTCTTCGGAGAGTGACGCGCGGTACAGAGCAGCGCCGAGCGCGGTGCCGTCATCTCCGGCCGCGGGCTGTATATAGACTTCATCGAAGATGCCGGAATCGATGAGCTTGCCATTGGCCGTGCAATTGAGCGCGACTCCGCCGGCCAGCGCGATGCGCCGCATGCCGGTCTGCTCTCCGAAGTGTCCGCAAACATGCAGCACAGCTCGATCCAGACACTCCTGGAGGGCCGCCGCCACGTCTTTATGTTCTTGCGTGATCTCGGCTTCGGGCGCGCGTCGTGCTACCAGGTGCTCGTCCAGGTGGGCACGAGTCGCCAAATAATTCTCGCGTTCTTCTCGCGAACGGTTGAGCCGGAGAATCGGAATCCGAATCGAACCATCGGGGCGCAACTCCACTGTTTTTTCAAAGAAAGCGCGGAAGCGCTCCGGATCGCCATAGGGCGCCAGCCCCATGATCTTGTATTCATCGGAGTTGAAATCGAAGCCCAGGTGCAGCGTCACCAGCGAATAGAGGATGCCAATGGAATCGTTGGCAGGTATTTCGCGCAACTTCTTGAACTCGCCGCCGCAAAACTCGCACACCGTTAGGCTTTGCACTTCGCCCATCGCGTCGTTTACCACGACCAGACACTCGTCCCACCCGGACGTAAATGCAGCGCTGGCGGCGTGCGCGAGATGGTGACCTACGGGCTGAATCTTCTCGGCAGGAAAATCGGGGAACGAGCGGTGCACTTGCCCGGCCAGTGCTTCCTTCGAGAACACTCTCTGGTAGAGCCTGGAGGAATCTGGATCGAGCGAGTAGAGCTGCTGGAAAGGCAAATAATCAAAACCGTGGGCGATCTCGGTCACATCTTCGATGCCGAGACCCGCCTCGCGCAGACAAAAGTGAATCGCGTCGATCGGGAAATCGCCGGTGTGCTTCTTGCGGCTGAAGCGCTCCTGAGCCGCAGCGGCGATGAGCTTCCCGTCAACTATGAGAGCCGCAGCGGAATCGTAACCCTGTGAGATACGGTATTCCCTTGGATCCAATCCCGGCCAATGCTGCTGCTTGAAAGGTGCAGATGCTTCTAGACCGCTGATTCCTAGGAAGTTCACTTATTCCAATTGGCGACCCAGAGGCCATACACATTCCGGTCCAATGGATGCGCGGAGGAGAGGTGCGCCGCCCAAGGACGTCCGAAGTACCGCCTTGGCCGATGGGGGAGTGACCTTGTAATGTGCAGGCCTGATCCCAATTGTACCTGATGATTCTACAGGTGTTAACCGAAGAAACTGGAGCATATGTGCAAACAATTGCAGCACGCTGCGGAAGGGGGCTTACCCATGTAGCCGGTCCACCGTGCCAGGCGAAGAATCATGGGACTCGATCCGCGAGTAAAAGCTATCGCGAGGCAGTGGATTGATCGGAAGCCGGAGCGGACGTAACAAGAGCAGCCTTCGCCTTCGGTTCTTTCAGGGAATACTTGAAGAGGCAATACAGAGCTCGGAATCCATCTTTCCAGCCGATTTTCTTACCTTCCTCGTAAGTGCGGCCCGAGTAGCTGACCCCCACCTCGTAAATCCGCAGATTTCGACGTGCCACCTTTACCGTGATTTCCGGCTCGAATCCAAACCGATTCTCCTCGATTGGGATCGCCTGAATCACCTCGCGGCGAAATGCCTTGTAGCAGGTCTCCATGTCCGTCAGGTTGATATTGGTGAAGCAATTGGAGATCAGTGTGAGCAACCAGTTGCCGACCGAGTGCCAGAAGTACAGAACCCGGTGCGCGCCGCCCCCTACGAAACGCGAGCCGTAGACGACATCCGCCTTGCCAGAGAAGAGGGGATCGAGCACCTGAGGATAATCCGCGGGATCGTATTCCAGGTCCGCATCCTGGATAATGACGAAATCACCCGTCGCCTCTTGAATGCCGCGACGTAGCGCCGCTCCTTTGCCGATGTTATGTGGTTGCAGAATTACGCGAATCTGTGGATGCTCCTTCTCGAGTTCGCCCAGGATCTCGCGCGACCCATCGCGCGACCCGTCGTCCACACAAAGCAGCTCAATCCTCACGGGCACGGCGAGAACTTTCGCGATCACCGCGCGCAGGGTGGCTCGCTCGTTGTAGACGGGCATGACAACGGACAGCTTTGTGCCGGAAACACCTCGTGTGCGGTCAGCAACATCGATCATTGCGCAGACCTTTCTTCGCCGACGCCTTAAGAAGCCGATCGGGGCGCTTCCTTCTAACAGACAATACCAAGCTTAGTATGCAACACCAGGGACAGAAGAGGGAATATAGGAAGCTGTGCAAGGTGCGGGCGGGACAGTACTGGAGGCTCGAGAACCTGAATTCGTTCGACGACTTCCTGGCGAGGCGGTTTCCGGAATCGAGAAGGAAGGCGTACTACCTGATGTCCGGCCACGAGCATCCGCCGCAGGCGTGGGAGGATCTGAAGGAAGTGGGATGGACGAAGGGACTGGAGCTGGCGAAGATCGCCCGAAGCGATGGGAGCATTTCGATTGTGCAACCTGGTTGCACAAAGCGCGCACACTGCCGAAGGAGGACTTTAGGCGGCAGGTGGAGGTCATTCGGAGATCTAAGGTCCCATTGCTCTTGGCTTTGGTCTCGGTGAGAGGCCTTGCGAACTCGCAACGAGCGAGAAGCAGCCGACGGTTGCTCCAGTGAACGCCGCTATCTGTTCTGCTCCGCTATCAGACTGTCCGGGGTTCTTCTAGCACGAAACAACAACGTCGATGGCCGATGAGATTTTTGGTGGGGCTTACTTTTAGGAAGACAGTGGTCGCAGTTGCACCCCGCTGTCGGGTTTGGCCAAATGCAGGGGCGAGTCTGATCCTTAAGACGAGACCGGATGGTCTCGCATCACGCCACTCTCAAGCGTTGCGTTCTCCGCTGTTCGACGGCAGCTTGGCGGAAGGGTCCGCAACCGCCGCGCCGGATTTCTTGTCCTTTGGTTTGCGATCGAGAGGTACAAGACCCAGCAAAAAGGCTCCCATCGTTTCAGCTCGCGTCATCGGTACCATCGCACTTGCCACCGGAATTGCCGCTGGACTGGGAATAAAGGCTTTCGCCGGCACATCCTTGCCGATTATGACTCCCGCCCCGATCACCGCACCCTCTCCGATACGGAGCGTCCGGTTGCCCGACGTGGCGATCAGAACACAGGGACCGATGAAGGCATCTTTCTCGATCACAACCTTCCCGGCGCCGCGTGTATGCGCCAGAATGATGGCTCGCAAGCTGATGTGTACTCCGTCTTGAATTTCCACTGCGTAAGGGTGCTCATTTTCCAGGTATACGTCATCTCCGATGAAGACATCCTTCCCGATCTTCACTCCGCGCAGCCGATGCAGGAAAGGGCGCACGCTCATGCACCCAGGAGAGAACCTCGCCAGGACATGGAGAGCCCGGTTGCTTATCCGCCTTAGCAGGGATATGGTCATCGATTTCGGAAAACCTGTTTGTAGACTCTGGCGCGAGACTCGGCTAGGCCGACACCCAGCGCACCATGCGGTCCATCGGATACATGCCGTCCCAGGGCGCCTCGTAGAGTGACATCTGCCCGACCTCGGGACAACGCTCGACGCCTCGCGCCGTCAACGCCTCCGCCAGCTTCAACCGGCGATCGCCCAATGCCAAGCCTGCCGTCTGCGTATTGATCGAGCACAGTGCGGCTACATCGAACACGCTGTCCACGGGACGGACGAAAAGAGTTCGGCCGTAGCAGGGTGTGGCCAGCCCGCGATCCTCGTCACCGTAAAACACGCTCCACCGGACGCCGTCGCTGTACCAGGCCTGACCTCGCATATCGTATTCGGCCCGCCAGCTGAGAATCTGGAACGACTCCTGTGGCGCAACATCGGAAGGTACTTGTCGCGCGGCGCGCCCCAACTCTTCGCCAAGCAGGGCCGCGAACGCCTCGGGCGCCAGCGCTCCACCGCGCTCGACAAAAATCGTGTGGGGAGAATTGCACCCACGCTGGCCCAGCGCCACCGCATCGCGAGCCACTAGCGCCGCCGCTTTGCGGCCTTCGGCTTCTCCAGACAACTTTTCGGCGCCGACCACGACAAACGATGTCTTGGGACCAAACACGATGTCCTCGGTGCCAAAACGCCGCGGCAGGTTCATGATCGCTTCCACGGCTTCCCGTCCACCCCAGGCGACGCGCACATCCGCAAGCGCCGACAGCGCCGCCCCTGCGGCGTCTCCGTGATCGGTGTAGATGGCCCGCACGGCATCGGTGAGCAGCGTGCCGGAAATTTCCGTCCCATCAGGCCGCCGGTAGCTGATTTCTCCGAGCGCAGCCAGAAAATATGGAAGAACGCCCGCATTCTGCCGCGATACTTTCACCAGGTTGGCGTTCTTCATCAGCAACCCCTGGATCACAGAAATCATGCCCAGCAGCGGCACGTTACCCGCTACCCAGTGCACGAGCAGTCCGCGCGGCTGCGCGCGGTGTTGCCGACGGCTCGCGGGCGCCTGGGGAACGAAGCCATCGATCGCTCCGTGATCGCCCCGCAGCGCTTGCGCGACCAGCGGTTCCAGGTTGCCCCGCCGCAACCACAGTGGCAGAAAACCGATCGCGAGATTTCCAACCATGCGCGCCACGTCGTTTCCGGGCTGAATCCACGCTCGTCCGGCCGCATCGCACAACCCGATTAGATCGTCGACGCAAGCAGCTCGCAAACGCTCCTGCCCCGCTCGCAACTCGCTCATCAGCCGGTCCGGATTCGTTTCCACCGGACAGTTTTCGGGATCGCCGCTCGGATCGATGTGTCTGCCACGTCCGTCGAACAAGACAAAGATTTTCATGCCTCGGCCCGTGCCGCTTCTCGCACTTGATAGATCTGTTCCGGCAAAGTGTCGCCGCAACCGCGAATTTCGCTGCCCCGCGCCCGCCCCAATACCTCGAAACGTGTCCCGTAGCGCCCACCTTGTTCGCGGTCGCGCGAGACGATTCGCCCCATATCATCCAGCAATAGCGCGATGCCTGGATAGCTGTGGGGCAGCGGCGTAATGAACTCCAGCAGTCCGGGCATTCCGTCGGGCAACGATTCGAGAGTCACCGGATCCCGGACAATCACTTCCGCGTACACCGGCGCCATCCGTACTCCGTTCCCATCGTCGGGATAGATCACGCCCAGTTGTTCGGTAAAGCCGTAGACGTCGCGGATGCAGGGCACATCCATAGCGAACACTTGTTCCACTTCCGCGTTCAGCCGCGCCCGATCGACCGCTTGCCGCTCCAACCGTTTCCATCCGCCGAAGTGGAGAACCATGCTGCCCGCGGGCAATTGCAGGCGGCGCCCGGCACGGGCCAGCGGCGCCACCACATACTGATAAAGCATGTATGTATAGCCAATCAGGCAAACGGGCATCTGCCGCGCACGCAACTGGCTGAACAGATCCTCAAGCTTGTCCGCGTTCACGTCGAAGCGGCCATCCTGCGCCTCCAGCGCATAATGGGTTTCGCTCGCCATCATCAGGTAGCCGCGAAGTCCGGCGACTCTAGCCGAGAGCTCCATGTCGGCCCCTTGGGCTGCGGGCGCATCGAGCACTAGGAAGGGCCTCCGGGTGGGGCCCATCATCGCGCTCATCAACACCGCAAGTGTCCGCATCTGCCGGTCGCGCGTGATCCGATCCAGCACGACCCGGCTCGGCGTCTGGGACGAGGTCGCACTCGATTTCAGCACGCGAACAACATCCTGCTCCGGAACCGATTCCAGCGAGAGCCGCTTAAAAATGGATACAGGTAAGAATGGGACTCGAGCCAGATCCTCGATCTCGGCGTTCGGATCCAGGCCTTGCTTGCCATACCAGCGCGCGAACCGGGGGCAGTTCGTGCAGTGGTACTGAATCGCCTCCCGAACCGCCGCCCGCAGCAAGCTTCGATGCTCGCCCGGTTGGGTCGCGTAGGGTGGTTGCCGTAACAGGTCGTCGATCGCGCCCATTGGTTAGCTAATCTCCGCCAGCAATTGCGTCAGCTCTGGTATTCCCAGCCGGCAAGCATTGGTTCGCAGGCAAACATCCTTGGCCGCTGTCTCGGCCAATGTCTGCCGCTCCTTGGCATCCGGCACCCGTCCTATCAGCTCCTCAAATCTCTGCGGCAAGCCCACACGAGCCACCAGGTCTAACAATGCAGCTTCCAGTGCTGCACCGTCGGCGAAACCGCAGCCGGCAGCCAGTTCGTCATACACGGCCGCATTTTTCTTCCGGTTCCATCGCATGGTCGGCAAAAGGAAAAAGCCCGTCGCTGCTCCATGGGGTGCGCTGTGGAGCTTTGATGCCGCATGGGACAACGCGTGCGCGGCTCCGGTTGAAGTCATGCTCTGGCAAAGGCCTGCGAGAAACGCCGCCTCGAGCATGCCTGAACGCGCGACCAAATCCTGCGGATTCTCCGCCGCGACCGGCAAGTGCCGGAGTACCAGTCCTACCGAAGACGCCGCCAACACTCGAAGAAATGGATTCCCAAAACTCGATACCGCCGATTCCACGGCATGGGTCAGGGCATCGAACCCGGTCGCTACGGTCGTTTCCCGCGGCAGACTCACGGTCAGCACGGGATCGAGAATCGCAATGTCCGGCACCCAATGCGGGGAAACATAGGGAATCTTCGTTCCGTCGTCTCCCGCCAGAACGGCGGCCTGCGAGGCCTCCGATCCACTGCCGGCGGTTGTCGGGATCGCGACAAGCCGCGCTTTCCCGCGCAGCGGTCCAATCGGTACCGCCTTCCCCGAAAGCACCAGATCGGGGTGCTCCAGTTGCGCCCACAGGAATTTCGCCGCGTCGAGCACTGCCCCACCGCCCACCGCGACGATCCATTGGGGTGCGAACGCCGCCACCGTATCCCGCGCGGCAGCGATCGTTTCTGCTCGAGGTTCGCCGCCTTCCAACTCCAGCACCTCTCGAGCGGTTGCATCCTTCAACTGCGCGGTTACTTTCTCGAGTGCTCCGCTGCGCCTTCCGCTGCCACCCGTCACGACCAACACTGTTGCGGGTTCGAGACACGCGAGCCGCTCGACGCTGCCCTTGCCCATGCACACTTCCGGCGGGAAAAGCGCGCGCTTCAACATCTGCAATCTCATCGCCCGGAGATCCATGCCACCTCCTTCGCGCTCCGCAGCATGTGGCGCTGAATCTTGCCGGAATTCGTCCGCGGTATGCTGTCGATGCGTTCAATCACCTGCGGGATTTTCCACTCCTCCACCCGCGTACGCAGAAACGCCACCACCTCGGACCGCGGGATTTCGCGGTCTGCCACGAGGTAGGCTTTCACGCACTCTCCCAACAACTCATCAGGCTCCCCAACGCATCCCGCGCCATGGACTCCCTCCATCTGGCAGAGCAGATCCTCGATTTCATCTGGCGCAACTTTCCGTCCGCCCACGTTGATCAGGTCGCTACGCCGGCCCAGCAAAAACAAGTAGCCGTCGGCGTCCACGTATCCGATATCGCCTGTTTTCAGGCCTTCTGCGCAAAATGCCTTGCCGGTCAGCTCCGGCTGTTTCCAGTATTCCTGCATCACCATCCCGCCGCGCACCACGACTTCCCCGGTTTCGCCCGTCGGCAACCGGCGGCCATTCTCATCGCACACAACGATCTCGACGTTCGGCGCGGCCCGTCCCGCTGTTCCCGATTTGTGCGTGTCGCTGTGATACTCGGTGAAGGCCGCACGGGAGGCTTCCGTCAAACCGTAGTGGTGGCAAATTCGTGTCTGCGGCAGCAAGTCCGTCAGCCATCGACGGGTCTCGGGCTTCATCGGAGCGCTGCCGATCTCGATGTAACGCAGATGTTCTCGCGCCTGCCCCAAACTGTCGCCCGTCATCCTTCGAATGATGTCAAATCCCGCCGGCACTACTGCCAACCCTGTCGCGCGGGCATCGAGAATTCGTTTCACAACCGTCGCCCCGGTACCTACTCCCGGCTCGAGTATCAGCGTGTTGCCGGCGACTGCCATGCACCGCAAACGGCCCAGCCCGAAGGAATGACTCAAGGGCAGCGGCACGACTTCCACGTCGTCCGGCCCGTTCCCAATGAACTCTGTAATGTTGCGCGCTGCCGCCAGGACATTGGCCTGCGTCAGCACGACTCCCTTCTTACGTCCAGTGGTTCCCGTCGTGTAGAGCAGGTCCGCAATCGCGTCCGGTTGGCAAATCGGCTCGATCTCATGTTTACCGGCTATTGCAGTCACTGTTTTCGGGGAAACCACTGGGCACGGCATCCCACTAGCTGGCTTCTCCACAACCGCTAAACGCGCTTCTGAGTCGCTTGCCAGGGTGGCCAGCACACTCTCCGGTGTGTCAGGCGCAACCGGAACCGCCACCGCTCCGAGTGCGTGGACGGCAAAATACAGCACCGGAATCGCCAGCGTGTTCCCTCCGCAGATCAACACCCGGTCCCCTTCTTCTACGCCCAGGACGCGCAAATGCGCCGCAGTCGTGAAGATTCGCGCCCGAAACTCCTCGTAGCTGACCGATTCTGTCCCGCAACGCAACGCGATTCGATCCGGATGATTCCTGGCTATCTCCAGAAGATGATGGATCAGGGTTTCCACTTCAGCCCTCGACTCGCAGTTTTCCTTTGGCTGCCAGCAACGCCCGGATGTGGCCCACCGTCTCGATCCCGATTATCTCCTCCATGCTCAGGCGATCATCCAGAACCCGCTCAATCTCGAGCACCATGCGGACTCGAGCCATCGAGTCCAGGTTCGAAATCTCGTCTAATCGCGTCTCATCGCTCGGAGCGAACTCCTCTTCTGTTTGTAACGCGTTCCGAAGGATCTCTATCACTGTGTCTTCAGCCATGTTTGTGTTCAAACTTCCTTCGCACAGATTTTGAAAATGAATCTTGGTTCAGAGCCCACGACGGGCAGGACTAACTCGCGTTCTTGGCGCCCGCGGGGCGACTTTCGACAAACTCGGTCAGCAAGTTGGGCTGCAGGTTCGGAAACAGAAATGCCACCCGCCGGCCCTCGAATCCGGCCACCGGGCGGCAGACCACCACAGCCCGTGACGCCTCAAACTCTTGAACGGCGGCATCGATATCCGCCACCTCGAACGCCACGTGGTGATAGCCGCCGCGAGTCTTAGCCAGAAACTGCGTGACCGGACTATTGGCGCTTGCTGGCTCGATATACTCCAACCAAGTATCATCCCCCACCCGCACAAATGCGACCCGAACCCGCTGTGCCTTGTCGTCAAATGGCACAGTAGTCTCTTGAAACTCAAACGCCCCTGCGTACTGCTGGACAGCCCGTTCCAAGTTTGGAACCACGATCCCCACGTGGTGGAGGCGATAGCGGCTCACCCACGACTCAGCCCTCATGACGGTCACGTCTGGCTAACTCCTCTTCAAGCTCGAACATGGGATCTAGCTGAACCTCGAGTGTAGCCTCTCGGACGGCGTAGTTACCTTTCCTAGGTATTTAGAATAGAATTATAGCCGATTTTCGAGAGAATCCACGTAACGAAAGGCGCAAAGCTACGAATCCAAACCCCGCTTGCGGAGGACACTGAATAAACATGCGATGAGGTCACCTACGAGCCATGCACAGGCGTGCAGTAAGAGTGTGCGTGGGGATGGCGAACCCGCCATCGCTGAGCCGCCTCCTTCTTGTGGATGTTTATGGTTATTCACGACCACATGGAGCGACTGATATAGGCGTGCACGACAAAAAGCTACTGGGTGCGCGATGCGCCGGCGCCTTGTGGACACGGTTCCCGTGATACGTTTCAACTCACATTAACGAAGACCCACTACCCGATCCGCGAGCATACGGCGCGAGCCTATTTTTCCAATTCACAAGCCAGAACGAGCCGGACAGAATGAGCAGCGGCGTGATGGAGTGGTAAAACCGCGGCTGGCTGGTCGTGACGTAGTACAGCAACGGATAAATAAACAAGCAGCCCGCATACATGAATGCCACAGAATTGCCGCTGTAAAACATTCGCCGGATGCCGAGCAGTCCGAGCAGCGATACGATCGATGTGCCGATGATGACGGGCCAACTGTTGGGAAAATCGAGGGTCGGCATAATCCAGGCGCCGGTCCAGTAGTTCACCATTCTGTTCACTGTGGCGAAAGCGAACAAGTTCGGATCAGCCGCTAAGAACCGCGAATTCAGATCGCGCTCCTCTCCCATAAAACGCACTTCCCCGATATCATGCCAGCGCTGGTTCAGGTACGGAGACTTGGCCGGATGCATATCCTCAAGTTTTTGGCCGGGTGAAAACTCATTGTTGCCAACGCGAAACTCCAGGGGGAAATTGGAACGCAATATGAATTTGCCGAATTCAAGGCGATTGCGCACAAGCCAGGGCGAAATCACCGCGACACAAGTCAATGCGGCAGCAGTCGCGGGAAGCAACAGGCGCGTGCGGTTCCTCCACAGGGCCGAAAGTCCGAAAGGAACGACGAGAACAACCAGGGAAGTGTTGATCAGGGCCGCAATCGCCAGCAAAGCTCCGGTTGCCGACCAACGCGATACCGACAGAGAATGGCGCAACGGAAGCATGTACCAAAATAATGCCGCCGCAAGCAATGCGGTCAGCGAAGTTTCCCAGACTTTTGTCACGGTGAAAAAGATGTTCAGCGGAAACACAGCCCAGATGAGGGCAGCTAGTTTCCCAGTCGCCTCTCCCACCGTGTCGCGGCCGCAGAGGTAAAGAAAAAGGCAAGTCAAACTGGAAAAGACGCTCTGAACAACCCGAACGGCAATTGCCGATCCGGTGGTATACACACCGAAGACTTTGAAAATCAGAGCCAATAACAATGGGTAAACCGGTCCGACGATGGCTGTCGGCCCGGTAGGCGACGGCAAAGGGGATGAAAACCCACCTCCCTCGGCTACGGAGCGGGCTACCCGGCCCATTTCCCACCCAAACCCAAAATGATCGGTGCCGTCGTTTTCAACAACGTGGTAGGAGGAGGTCGCAAACATCACCGACAGACGAAGAGCAAACGCAAACAGGAAGATCACAATCAGGAAAAACTTGGGACTTCCTTGCGCGGGGAAAACGACTTTTTGGATGCGCTCCCGCGCTGTCGCTGGCTTGTGCATATCGATCCTTTCTGATAAGGGAAAAGAAAACGAGAAGTGGCGTTTGCGTTTTGTTTCGCCCATTCCAGGGCAGTCCTCTTAGCCGATTCATTCAAGAGCTCAGGCATTCCTACTTCAAGCCCCCTTCTGTGTAGCCGAGAGCACGCATTCCCGCCTCCGCCTCGCGCGAGATGATCAGCCGTTCGCACCATCCAAGATGGTGGCGCCGAGCCGTGCTGCCAACGAACTGGGAAAGCGCAACGGTTTCTCGGATCTCAATTCCCAGCCAACTTTCAAGTTCCCGGAAGTCGACCCTGCCTGCCATCAGATCTTCATACTTGATGCGGATAGCCGGGAAGTTGGGAGGCAGTTCCGACCAACTGAGCGCAATCCGGTTCCAGTGCCTCGCCAACCCCGCCGCCGAGTCCACTCGGATGTCAGGACGCGAGTGATAAAGGTGGTGCCATCCCGAGTCGGAGAGAGACCGGTAGCAATCGTACGGATTGCGCACGAGGAGCACAAATTTTGCCTTCGGATAGAGCCAATGAAGCAGCGTTGCTTCGGTTGCACCCAGACGAACTTCCTTGAACCCCCAGCGCTCAAACCCGCGTTCACGCGCCGGTTGGCCAAGCCACTGGTCGAAAAGTGCAAGTAACCCCAATCGCAAGTCTTTGCCGGGCGGATACAGTGACGCAATCCATGATGTCGCGAGAGAAGAAAACAGCTCCTTCTTCTCGGCCCAGCGTTCTGCGAGGCTCGGGAATGTGGACAGCCGCGTCAACATCCCAGCCATCCCGGACACGAGCGCCATTTCCCCAAGCGGCTCGCCCCAGAGAAGCAAGCGGGGATCGGTGACCAGGATGCGTTGAAGTAGAGTTGAACCCGATCTCCAACCCGCGGCCAGTAAGAAAATCGGCGTCTCGGTTTCACTGCCTTCGGAGTCTCGTTCTGAAGCGTCGAGCGTGGCCATGGTCTCGCATAGCTGCTTCACACTAGGCGCAGCCACCCGTTTACAGCGCGCCCAATCCCATAACTCGCGCGCAAAGTTTCTGCGGACCCGGCCCGCGAGCTCACTTAGAAGCTTTCTTCTTACCCCAATAACCGGTTTGTCGGATTGCGCGGCGGCTGATGCCGGAACTGCGCCAGGCCGCGCGGGACCATCGCAAACTTCCTGCTCGCGGTCAACAAATTTCTTCGCCATTTGAATCTCCGTAGCCCAGCGGCGCTACGTTCCTGCCTTACCAGAACAAACAAGTGAGCGATTCCCACATCCTTCCTCATCCAAATCAATACGCTCTCGCGTTCAAGTGGGCTTGCGAGGATGGAATGACACAGTACTTCAGTCGTGAACGAGGACAGCAACTGTAACATCTTATCGATGCTTGACGGCATGTTCTAGACTTACTCGTCAATTCACTGAAGCATACGGAGAGTTTGTTGGCCGGGATTCCCGGGTTCCGTTATTTAGCGCAATATCTGTTCCATGTTGCCCTCAAGGATGCCGATCTGGCTAGCCGTAATGTGATTATCATCCTTGTAAATCGAAATACCATCCACTTCGGTGATACAGTTCCGATTAGGGCAAAGGCTCTTTCTCGGATCAAATACTTCGGCATCCATGCTCTCAGCTACGGCTGCTAGTTGATCACGCACACCCGGTAAACTGATTTCCGTGGCTACTCCTGCTAATCCAAACCTGCGAAGGACCGCGTTCCGGATCTCAAGATCGGGGATCGATTTATCAAAAAGAGGAAATGGCAACGACAGGATAACTCGCTTTCCGCGCAGCTTTAGTTCGTGAATATGATCCGATAACTCCTGGAACAAACGTTGGCGGGTTTCTTCATTGGAGATTTTGCCCAAGCACCTGTCGTCCACTGATGGACAGAGCCCTCCCTCTATTGACCAAAACGACGAAAAACCAATAAATACAGTGTCAACGTCTTCCTCCTCGGCACGCATCATCGCAAAATGCGTGAACGAGTTGCAATGAAAACCGGCGTAGTTCAGATGTTCTGTAGGGGGACAGCCGTTGGCTACGGCAAACACCACTCCGTGATCCCGCAATCCTCCTCGATCATGGATTCTTCGTACGAGAGGATATAACTGCTGAATATGAGAATCTCCCCAAAATACAATTTTCTTGGAGGAACTTGATCCCAAAGTGCAAAAGTTGATGTCGGCGAGTCCTTTAATTTCATTTTTCCAGTTCGTGCACACTTCTTGATAGTCGCTCTTCCGCCCTGTATTTTCCTGTACAAGCTGCTTCGTCAAGTCGTTGTAGCGTCCGGGCAATCCATGGCGCGAATAGATCGTCAATCCAACGGCGAGTGAGAGCACGCTTGCCGCAACTCCGAAGGAGAATATCTGCCGCCGGGATATGGGCGAGTCTTTACCTCTAAATGGCGATTCGATAAATTCAAAGCTGACAAATGCCATCACCAAAGACAAAATAACGGCAATCGCGGTTTCGACGCCGGTCAAGTTACCGGCAGAAAAATACTTGCCGAATACAAGAATTGGCCAATGCCACAAATACAACGAGTAGGAAATGACACCGATAAAGACCAGCGGCCTGAAACTTAGAACAGTTCCGACGGATGAGGCGCCATTCTCCCCGGCGTAAATGACGAGCCAGGCGCCAAGACAAGGAACTAACGCGCGAAGCCCCGGAAAAATCGTATTGCTGGTAAACACCCCAACCGCCCATGCAATAAGCCCCAGGCCCCCCAGTCCGGCAATTTCGCGCGAGAGGCGGCGTTTGAGGGGCGGCACAGCCTTCATTGCGAGGAGGCAGCCAATCAGCAACTCCCAGGCCCGCGGTACAAAAATATAAAATGCGCTAAGCGGCCGGTAGTGCGTTGCCCAGACGTTTATCAGAAAGGAAATGATGGCGGCAAGCCAGAGACATTCAATGGTCCGCCTTTTCCCCCATCGGGCCAGCAGTACTAATGATATCGGGAAGAAAAGATAGAACTGCTCTTCCACCGACAGCGACCAGGTGTGGAGCAACGCATGCGACTCAGAGGTGCGGTCAAAATATCCATCTCTTCCCCCGTCTTTTTTGAAGAATACATTGCTGACGAAGAGGGTCGTCGCAATCAGGCTCTTGCCGAAATCCCAGAAATCCTGCGGAGCAAGCAAGACACTCCCGGCCAAAACGGTGAAAACCAGCACCGCGAAGAGTGCCGGGAAGATACGGCGCATTCTGCGGTCATAGAACGAGACGAACGAAAATTTTCCAAGAGCTACGTCTTTTGCAATAATTGATGTAATCAAATAACCGGAAATTACATAGAAAATATCGACGCCCACGAACCCACCCGAGAAGCCCGCGACTTTTGTGTGAAATAAGAGTACGGATAAGACGGCAAGGGCCCGCAGGCCGTCTATTTCGGGGCGATATTTATCCGATCGGGCAAGCTTCGATTGGAATATCATATCGGGAGGTTTATCGAACAGTCTGCTTAGCCAGCGAAAACGAACGCAGACGGTTCCTCCGGGAATTTACGATTCACAGGTCTTTGCGGCCTGGAGCTTCCAGACTTGCATCGCGGCTGTCGATTACCAGCACCCAGTCGTTCGAGTCCGGAGCAGTGAAGTAACTCGAACCACTAGCGGCAAGCGCGCCGATCAGCCTATTCGCCCCCGTGCGCGGATTGAACCACCAGCACTGCGCTTGCGAGTGGCTGTCGGTGATTGCGCTCATGTCGATGGTAATCGTCGTCGCATTCCCGTTGGGCACATAAGCGATAATCGTTTGCCCGTCCGAGGTGCGCGCAGCCACCGGGAAGGCGCTTCTCATACGGAAAGGTTCCCGTCGAATGAAGCTGCGGAGGGATTCTCGTGCCCGGCTGGGGAAGTTACGCGGATCATAGCCTCCAATCATTACAGTGTGAGTTATATCCGGGACTAACTTCCAGTGCTCGCGGGAGCGGAATAATCTACCGAGCCAGGCCTGCCCTTCCGATCCGGCCGCACCGAGCTGGCTCTTCCACGGATCCCTGGTTATCTGATTCCAGGTAAAGTCCCAAATAGCGTGATTCCCAAAGAACCGGCCGAGAGTGCAACCGCTGAGGACGGCCCAATAGCCCTCTTGCCGGACTCCCAGTTCGGAGATGGAGTGATCGCCTTCGTACCAATCTTCGAACATGAGCGCCGGGTACGTCCCGGAAAGATAAGCGGCATTGGCCTTTGCCGGAATCTCAGCCGGTTGCAGGTAGAGCGCGTCCAGGTCAAGCCACGATGTTTCCGACCATATATCTTGCGCTGAGTATCCACGGTAAGTCTCGGCGGTCATCAGATGCACGGGATCCGCGAATCGGATTCCATTCGCAAGCGCATCCAGCTTCGATTGCACGTCCTGGTCTTCAGGATTCGCATCGCCGCCAATAACCCAAACGAGATTGGAATATCCCCGGTACCGTCCGCCTAGGAATTGGCCGTAGGCAGTGAGCACTTCCGTAGAACTGCCGCGGTAGCTTTCACAATAGCCGTTCGTGCAGCCGTATCCCACGAAGGCAGGCGAGGCGAAAACTGTGATCCCTTGCGCCGCCGCCCACGCCAATGTGCGATCGACGCGGGTCCAGTACGCTGGGTTTTCGTGGGTGAAGTCTGGTCCATTGAAAGGCACGTTTCCGTAGAAATCGCGAGGCGGATGATTGGAATACGTATTGTCAGCGAGACCAACCCAAATCGCGTTGAATCCGCGGGATGCCCGATCGGCAAGATAGAACTGAATGTCGGCGTCGGAAAGTTGCACCTGCAGCGACCAGGCATCGTCGCCGGTGATGAATACCGGCTTCGTCGTGATGGAGTTGATCAAGAACTTTCGCGTCGGGTCGAGGGTCATTAACTGGTCCTTGGCATCCGTGCTACCGCGCCCCGCCGTCTTCAAGTCCTGCGTCACCCGCTCTGATGGCGGCACATGAAAGCGGTGTCTGGCGCTCTCAGGCGGACGCCCGTAAAGGCAGATCAAACCAAAGACGGCAGTCAATAGAACTAGAGTAAGGAGCGTTAATACCGGTCTGCCTGTGCCCTTTCGCCGCGCCCAAGACATCATCGCGTCAACGGCTCCGGATCGCTCGGGCTTCATTTGCCATGCCCCGAAGAACGTTGAGGCGCCATTGAGCCTGAAACGCAGCCTTTCGACGGAAGCATAACGAAGCTGCCGCAACCACAATTAGTTCCTTTGGGATGTCCCGAAAAAGGTGGCGAGGCACACCAAACCACAACTTCACGTTCTGTGCCATGCGAAATCGTCCTCGCCCCCAGCGGAACGCGCGCTGCAGAACCCAAGTCTTTTTCGTCTGCTCTGTTCGAATGAAATGCTCTACTACCGCTCTCGGCACATGCCATGCTTTGTGCCCTTTGCGCTCGATCCTGAATAGGAGTTCGGTTTCGCTTCCCATCGGATAACTGGCCCCGCGTGGGCCAATTTGCGGATCGAAGCGCATTCCCGAGTGAAATATACTTCTGCGAATTGCCATGTTCGGACCGAATATAAGAAAAACTTCCAGCGGACCCTCTTTTAGCGAAGGGTCAGTGATTGAGTAGACAGGACCGGGATCATCTATCCACGCCACCCACTGCGGCGGCGTCACTTCCCATCGCGGCTTGATGACCCCGCCAAGCATCGAGTAGGCAGGCTGGTCATCCGCTGCCTTGCGCAATTGAATAAGCCAATCTGGGGCAGGAAATGCATCGTCGTCCGTCAGAACGACCAAATCTCCCTCCACCAAGTTCAGTCCCGTGTTCAGAGCAGCATTCTTGCCCAGTGCCGGCTCACAAACCGACTGTAAGGGCAGGCGATCCTTAAACGCCGCAATGACGTCTTGCGTCTGATCTGTGCTGCCGTTGTCGATCACTACCAACTTCCAGCCGGACGCTGGAACTTCCAGCGCGCAATATGACTCGAGGACCTCGCGCAGAATTTGTGCGCGATTCCTGGTCGCTAGCAACACTGTAAGCACGGTGCTGAGCCTTTTCAGTTTCCAGAATCTCGATGGGTCGATGCCGGTCGGAGCGATTCTTCCACTTCATTATGGCGATTATTCGCCGTTCGTCTTTTCAAATATCGCATCGCGCTGCCCACAGTCGACCAGGGGTTTAACATCATGCGCAGCAGGTATTTCGCAGTTTGCAAGACAAGATAGCGCCAATCGATCTTCTCGCCAAGCGTCTCGAGGCCTTTCTCGTGGTAGCGCCAGAAGGCGCTCCCTCGAAACCGTAGCGCCGCGTGCGCCAGAGCCTCGTAGTAATCGCGTTTCGCCTGCTTTTTCAGGGCGGCGGCTTCGCCTGGATCGAGAAACACGGAAGCGTAACGCTGCACGATGATGTAGCGGTCCAGCGAGTATGGCTGAAAGCTCCGAACGGCACTGGAAATCGACTCGTTGTCGGCCCGCAAGAACGACAGTACCTGAGGAACAAAACCGAAATCCCAGGTCTGGAGAATCTGCATGCACTTCTCCGTGTCTTCATGCAGCCTCGACTCGTCATAAAAAGGCCGCGGCCCGCGGACCAGCGACGATCGATACATCACGGTAGTCGGCGAACCAAAGGGAAAAATCTCATTCACTAGATAGATCCGCGCCGCCTCTTTGCCGGGGACGGGAGACACCCGATAGGGGAACCCCGAGCCGCGAACAATATCCGCTTTCAGATCGTACCCGCTCACCAAACCAATGGATTCGGACTGCTCGAACATCTGCACCATCAGTTTCAGGCAATCGGGAAAAATATAGTCGTCGGCCTGGACAATCTTGCAATATTTGCTAGCGTCGCTGATTGCGGCCAACGCACTGTTATAGTTCTGGACTTGCGAAAGCAATTCAGTCCGCCGCATCAACCGAATCCGCGAATCGCGGCCCGCATACGCTTCTGCAATGTCACCCGAGCCGTCGGTGCTGCAATTGTCGACAAGAATGTACTCAAATTGCGTGTAACTTTGCGCCAGCACGCTTTCGATACACTGGGAGAGAAACGGAGCCGTGTTATGGAACGGAGTAACCACGCTGACCAGAGGCTGATTCGCTCGCATTGCCTGAGCGGACCTCTGTATAACTGGCGCGGAATCGAGTTGCTCCCCTAGCACGGCGTTACGATTTCGTTATCTTTTTCGACACTCGCGTTCGTATTCTGCGGCGTGATGCGTTCCAGCCAAATCTCGCGCCAATAGGCATAGATACTTCTGGGACAGAACAGGCGGCATTCGCTGTACCGGGACCGGCAGATTACCGAATCCAGGATAATGCATGGTGTTTTCATCTCCCGCATCTTGCCGGTTCGCTCATTCACGATTCTCTCGACCCGCCGCAGCACGCGGTAGGTCCCACCGCAGTACGGAACTTCTTCGGCATCAAAATAAAGGCCGCGATTCCGGCTGAGAACGTTCAGCGTTTTCAGGATCTCCTTGTGCTGCTTGACGCGCACCAGTTCGCCGGGCTGAAGATTGAGCGTCTCCACCGGAGTTGGCTCTCCCTCGGGGATGGTTCCGGTCCGGCGCGGAAACGGCGCGCCACGCCACAGAAAATAAAAATGATCGTAGAACCAACGCAACGGCCGGCCAAGACCGATGCCTGCCCGGGTGAACCAGTAGTAGAGGAAGTAAGTGGCGCCACAAATCATCGTCCACAGGCCCACGTTGCCCCGGCGATAGTCCTCGACATACTGGCTGGGTTCCCACCAATCGAGCTTCGAAGTCGCGTAAGGGAGCCGCGTAGCCTGACAAACGTAAGTAGGCGCGCCTCCATCCGGATCGGCGATTTGAGCACGATCCCAGACGGTAGATTCATTGCATCCGGAAGCTGCCTTCGTGGCGCTTCCGTTCGCGGCGAGTACGTCCGCGCCGAGAAGAGAGTTTTTCGGCAATGCGGCACTGACGGGCTTCAGCCATGCTTCTTTCCAGAAGATCATGCACCCGGCCTGACAGCCACCATGTGCGGACCCGTCACAACGGGTATCGAGGTGCACGGCGCGATCGACGCGGCGCCCGCGGACCGGGAACACGGTATCGCAAGTCTTGTGCGCAGTCTTGTACACCCGAAACCGCCTTCCACAGAACGCAAACATCTCGGGCATAAACGGCATACCGTCAAGCTGCCCCTGGCTGTCGAGCGTGCGAAGTATTTCGTCCTTGCTGCGGACCTCGACCCAGTCGCCTACCCGCGGTTTAGACCTATCAGCTTTCACGATTCGACGATCCCAATCATTGCAGATTCTGTTTTCGCCGCGTTCGCTCGGGCTGACAGTCGGGAGAGGACAGTCGGCCGCGGAATCAGATCCCCACAGGCACTGGGCGATCCCGCGGAAACAACTGCCGGAGCAAGTCGACGTACATATCTTTCTGGCCCATGACAAAGAAAAGTAGCAAAGCGTAAACGACAAATGAAATGCCCAGGCCGATGGCCAGCAGCGGCAACGGCGCAAGCGATTTGTAGCAGGCAAACTTGAAGAGCCAGCCGGCAGCTCCTGCCAAAGCGCCAGCGATTAGCGGCCGTTTGATGCAATCCCAGTAATCGGCATTCGTTATGCCAGTTCCGTGCTTTGCCCACACGACCAGCGGACCAACTAGAAGAACCATCGCGCCGGAGTACCCCAGAGCAACCCCTGATGTCCCGTAACGGAGGCCCGCCAGGATGCCGAGCACCATAACCGGCGTAAGGAAAAGCGCAATCTTCAAGCTACGCTCGACCCGGCCCGTGGCACGAAGCAGCCAGGAAAGCGGATTCATAAGCGCGAATACCAGGATTGCCGGTGAGAGCAAGCGCACGATCGGCGCTGCTCCGTCCCACTTGGGTCCCAGGAGAGCGCGGACAACCTCGTTGGCAAAGACGGCGCAAGTGATCACTACCGGAACGGTCAGCGAAATCACCAAGGAGTGACATTTCAAATACGAACGGCGAAGGCGCTGAGGATCGTTCTGCAAGCGCGACAACATGGGGAAAGCAACTGCACCGCCGGAATTCGTCAGTTGTTGCACTGGCATGTTGCTAAGTTGATAGGCCCGGCCGTAAAGTCCAAGTGCGGCGGCCCCCCAATACCGGCCCAGCAGAACTTTCTCGGCGTTGTAGGCGATATAAACAACAACACTGTTGAGGGTCACAGTGCCACCAAAACGAACCATCGAGTGCAGTTCTGGCGTCCAGCGTGGCCGCCCCGGCACCCATGGCATCGCGATCCAAACCGCAATCGTGGCGACCAAGGGCATGCTTATGTTCTGGCCGATGAGGGACCAGTAGCCACATCCCAGCGCCGCCATCCCAATCGCAACGAGCGCGCCAATCGTGCCCGACAAAATGTCAATCTTTACGTTGGTCGTAAACCGCATCGCGCGGTCTAACAGCGCACGATGTTGAACGACCAGGCTATTGAAAAAGAAAATCGTGGCCGAGGCAATCGTGATCCATAGCAGCCGAGGGTCCTTGAAGAATGCCACCAGGATCGGGCCGCTGGCAGCGACCACAACCGTCAGCAGCACACCAACGGCAACGTTAATCCAAAACAGGGTTGATATCTGCTGCTGCGTCAGAGTCTCTCGTTGCACGGTCGCGGCGCTTAGACCGGCGTCTCTGAACAAGCTGAAAAAATTGGTCACACTGAGGACCATCGCCTGCAGCCCATAATCCGTCGGCGACAGCAGGCGGGCGAGAACCACGGTCGTGACAAGCTGCAGGGCCAGCCCGAAGACCTGACTGAACACAACCGCAGCGCCCCCACGAACCGACTTGCGCTTGAACTCCGCGGCTTCGGACACTTCGGCAACGCACTGCTGCAGGTCGCTGCCTTGCGGGGCGGCTATCGCCTCCGTCAGGTTGGCTTCGGGTGGATCTCCCATAAAGAATCACAATTGCGGCTTGCTTCCATTCAGTGAAGAACACATTCGCATGGCTAGCTAGACGCGGTATCGCCGGCCTCAGCCCCGGCCTTCTTTTCGCGCCAATACGACCCTGTATTGGCCGAGGCCCACCTGTTCTTTCAGCCGCCGGAAGACGGCCGCGCCGCGCCGGCCCAACGCCTGATTCAGCCGCCGCGCATTGACCACACGAAGGAATCCCAGATTGCCTCTTGGCATAATCGTATAGGAGCGCTCCAGCGTAAGCCCGGCCTGTTTCACCAAATCGTGCAGTTCAACTCGAGAAAGCCAATGGCTAACCGGCCCATTCTGTAGGCGCACCCCACCGCCGCGTCGAATGCGGTTGTACACAATGGGATTAACCGACGTGATCACAACCCCGCCTCCGGTGCGCAAGCTCTGTGCAATCTTACGCAACGTGTATGCCTGATCGCGAAAACACGAGATCGCATCGACGCACAGCACCACATCAAAAGGCTCTGCAGGCAGCGGCCAGTCGTGAAAATCAGCCGCCTCGTAAGTCGGCCGGCTCGCGCCTGCGGGCAGTTGCATGAGCTCAGCTTTCCGATGCGCAATCTCAATGGCAGCTGACGAAAGGTCCAAGCCATGATAACTGGAGAAACTCAGCCGGCGAGAAAGCGTCCCCGTCCCACAAGCAACCTCCAGTATCCGCCTGGGACTGTCCTCTGTCGTCTGTCGGATGACATCGACCACATGTGCGAAAAGATCGGTAGAGGTCTCGTCGCGGTTCTCCTCCGCACGGTAGGACGTATTCCAAAAGTCCCACCAACTTCTCTCGTCCATCTTGGCGCTTTGGTCAGTCATTTTGTGCTCTCGATGCGGCCCGGTACGAGGCGCGACAGAGAAAGCGAGACTAAGCCGCGATTGGCATAGGGGAACTCTAACCAGGTGCGGAACCTGGCCGCCGCTTTTTCTCCAGTCCGTATCATCGGTTCTTCGAGCAGACGGTAGAGTGCGTAAGGACAAACGCTAACCGTGACCAGCAGGATGACCCACCTCGACCACTGCGGGATACCACCAATCGCCTGAAATGCAAGCCAGATGCAGATGAAATGCATGAGGTAAATGCCATACGAGTAGCGAGCGATTACCTGGAAGACCCTGCGAGTAACAGGGTTTGTCATTTCCTTGAACTGGGGAATCGCGATGCCCAGCAAGAGGCAACAATACCAGGCGTTTTGGTAATACGGGTTTCTCAGATAAAAGACTGTAATCGGCACCAGCGCCAGCGGCCACAAAAAGGCCGGTAATCGCAGCCGCCATGCTTTCGTCAGCTGGTAGGCGAGAACACCCGAAAGAAAACATGGAACATAAATAATGAAATCGGGAACGCCATGTCTCTCCAGGCCGCCGACATGCCTGCCCACGAACACCGTTATCACCCACAGCAGAAGTATCGTCCACCCGCGGCGCTTGGACCGTGCCAGCAGGAACAGCGCGGGAAGGAACAGGTACATCTGCATCTCGTAGGGGAGGCTCCATAAGGGCACAATGACCGAGTCGGTGTGGGAGAGGTTCTGCACCAAAAAGAGATTGGAAACGATGCCCGTCCAGTGCAGGTGGGCCGGTTCGAATCTGCCGCTGGTCAGGTCCCCAACTGGAAGCCTCAATATCGTTACTAATAGCACGATAAACACGCTGAGCGGGTAGATGCGGAATACCCGTCTCATCAGAAACGGCAAGTAGGCCGGTTTCCCTGGAAAACGGAGCCGCTGCCGTTCCAGAGAAAACATCAGCACCAGGCTGGTATGGACAAAGAAAATCAATACTCCCCAGTGGCCAATGGAATGGAATAATCCCAGGTGCGTCACATAGGGTGAATGACGGGGCTCAAAAAAAAGCAGTACATGAAAGCCGAGCACAAACAGAACGGCTGCCGACCGCAAGAAATCGAGATTGGGACTCTCTCGTGAGGAATCCACACCGAACACCTGATTCTGCGGGGCCAAACTAGTTGAACCTCCGGTTGACCGGCTTCACTGGACGGCCTTGCAGGTACTTCCCCACTCCGTCGTGAAGAGCGTTCGCGTACACGCGGAGCGCTTCGTCCACCGCGTCGATGGTGCGGTCGATGTCGGCGTCCGAATGCGAAAAACTCACAACGAAGGAGGGCGCGATGATGCCTTTCCGGATCAACTCCTGCAGGAACAGCGTGCGAAAGGCCTGCGAAGGTTTGCCGTCCTGGTCTCGGGTTGCGTACACCAGATTGCACGGCCGACCCAGTATCTGAAACTGCCCGGCAACGCCGTGACGCGCAGCAACCTCCGTGATTCCCGCACCAAGACGCGCTCCTTGTTTCCAGAGGAACTCTACGACGTTCTGAGTTCGGAACACGCGAATGGTTTCAAGCGCGGCGGCCAGCGCGTGGGTCTCGGCGCCGTGGGTTGTGGACAATAGGAAAACGCGTGGCCGGTCGTGCTCGAGGCCGCCCAGGCGCATGATCTCCCGCTTACCCACCAGGGCAGAAATCGCAAAGCCATTGCCCATGGCCTTCCCAAAAGTCGATAGATGTGGAACCACGCCATGGAACTTTTGCGCGCCTCCCAGATGCCAGCGGAAACCGGTAATCATCTCGTCGAACACAAGTAGCGCGCCGCGCTGTTCGCAAAGATCCTTCATCCCCTGCAGATAGCCGGGGGCAGGTTGATGCATCGCTTCGGCTTCCAGCACTACACAGGAGATCCTTCCCGGATGCCGGTCAAACAACTCCTCGAGACTGGCGAGATCGTTGTAGCGAAACTTCAACGTCAGATCGATGATAGCCTGCGGAATTCCGGCGTTCAGATCAGTCGCCCCGATGAACCAATCATCAATGGAGAAGAACGGTTGATCGCCGCAGATCGCCACCAGATCGCGGCCCGTATACGCCCGAGCCAGTTTCACAGCTGCGGTGGTAACATCCGAGCCATTCTTGGCGAACTTCACCATGTCGGCTCCGTCGACTATCTCCAGCAACGCTTCGGCTAAATCCAGTTCGATCTTTGCCGGCCGGGAAAAATTTGCGCCCAGCTGCATTTGCTCATAGGCGGCCTCCACGACCGGCTCAAACGCGTGTCCCAGGGTGACCGCTCTCAAACCCATGCCGTACTCGATGAACTCGTTCCCATCCAGATCCCACACGTGGCAGCCCTTGCCGCGAACGATGAAACCCGGGGCCTGCTCCGGAAACTGGTCATCGCCTTTGGCATACGTGTGGGCGCCGCCAGGAATCAGTTTGTGCGCCTTCGGTTGAAGCGCACGGGAACGGGAGAAGTCCCCCCCACTGATCGTAGAGGTTGGCCCCGATTTGTGAGTGCTAGCCATTTCGGTCCTTTTCAAGCCATGCCATCCAGGATTAATTTTCGCGCGTAAAAAGCCTCGGCGTACCCCGTGGGCGAATTCGATTCCATACCACGAATCCGCATGAGCCCCAGAAATGTTTCGCGATCAAACCATGGCTTCGTTTGTTGCGATGTGAACGCCTCGAATAAGTGCCCTACCTTTTGCTCGCGCAGATCCTTCTCCAAGGGCACGAAAACATTGGGCCGTCCCAGGTCGCCATCGTACTTCGGAATTTCGTATTCCAGGATGAGGTGGTTCCGAAACGTGTTCCACGTCAGCTCGGAAATCAAGCGATGGTCCTGATGGGCGTCCCCCTGCCAATGTGTGAAGATCAGGTCCGGGTCAACCTGCGGCTTCATCTCTTCGAAACACTCCTTCACCGCTGCACCGGTGTAAGGCAGGAACCCGTCGCGGAATTCCTTGAGCACGACTTTCTTTTCGCTGCCCACGGTAAACAACTCGGCAGCCTTGGCGGCTTCACGGCCGCGCGCTCCGGCGGCGCAGAAAACGACCCAGTGGAATCTCAAATTCTGATAAGTTTTCTTGAACTGCAAAAGGGTTCCGCCACAGCCAATTTCGATATCGTCGGAATGCGCGCCCAGGCAAAGAACGTCGATGGGGCCTTTCTTTGCGAGACTCAACTTCATTGGGCAGTGACTCCTGTCGCTTGACTGCCATTCTTCCATACGCACCACGGGGCCGCGCCCGAAGCTTCCAGTTCATCCAGTATCTGTTTGTCCTTAAATGTATCCATGCATTGCCAGAAGCCTTCGTAACGCCGCGACCATACCTTGCCTTCGGCAATCATTCGCTGCATCGGTTCGTAAACGAACTCCTCTCCCGGCTTCAGATAGCGGAATACATCCTTCCGCAGCACAAAATACCCGCCGTTGACCCAGACGTTCGAATCCTTCATGCAGCGGATCGCGTGCACCGACCCGTCTTCGTCAACATGTACGGTGTCGAGGCTGCTGGAACGAGGCTGCACCGAAAGAAAGGTCGCATAGCCATCGCGGTGCGAGAACTCGTCGATCAGTTTTGGGAGTTGGTAATCCGTGAGTCCGTCGCTGTAATTCGCGAGAAAAACATCTTCTCCGTGCAGATAGGGTTCCACTAGCCGTAAACGGTCTGCAATCGTCGAACGTTGCCCCGTATCCACGAACGTAATCTTCCAGTCGTCGATGTCGCGTTGCATAAAATCGAGCTGGCGGCCACCTTGCGAAAAAACGAAATCGTTGGAAACGGATTCTTCATATTCGAGAAAGTAATTCTTGATGACGTTGGCTTTGTAACCGAGACAAAGCACGAAGTCCTTGTGGCCGAAGTGGGCATAGTACTTCATGACATGCCACAACACCGGCCGGGCCCCAATCGTGACCATCGGCTTCGGAACGTCTTCCGAGTAGCCGCGGAGTCTCATGCCCGCGCCGCCACAAAACAGGACTACCTTCATGTGCTGACCTCCCTTAGAGCACAACTCCGTCGATCTTCCAATTCGACTACGCAGTCATGCGCTACGATTTTGCGTATTGAGTTTCGGTGCCGTCAAAATACAACGCCATCGCTTCCTCGGGCAGGTGTGAGCAATCCGTTCCGCGGAGGTAATCGCCCATGGTCGTGCCCGTACAGGCGGAATCGACATTGGGCGCTCCCCTCCGGTTCAGGACATCGTCCAAGTGCACTGTCCGAAAGTCGATACTATAGCGAGTGACATTCGAAGTGTTAGGCACGGTCGAGTGCAACTGAGCAGCCGAGAACTGGTAGGAACTGCCAACATCGCACACCAGTCTTACCTGGGGATCAAGTTCGACCGGCTCTTCCGGGCGCGGCTGCACACGGGTGTCGGCCTTCACATGTCGTGCGGCGTTGTGCCGGCTTTCCAGGTTCCACTTGTGGTAGTTGTACTGATGCGATCCGTTCTTGATGGGGCGGCTCCAATAGTGGGGATGGATCGCCATGCAGTTTTCGCTGTTCAGTTCGTAGACCGGCATCCACCAGTTGATCTGGCAGAAGGGCGCCGAATACCAAGTATCGCGATGGGGATGAAAGGCATAGGCGATCCCGGATTTCAAGTAGTCGTCAGGGAAAGCGGTGCGCATACGCGGCACATCGAAGTAGGTTTTCGCCAGGTCGCAGCCCGCTTCCGAGAGCATCTGCTGGATGCACTTCTTGGACTCAGGATGATGAATGAACTTCGGCTTCAGGACGGCCAATATTTCGGCGCACTTCTCAGCCGGCATACTTTCATGTACGGTCAATGGATCGAGCGGACGGAAAGCTTCCTCAATCATCTCCTGCGCCAACTGACAGAGTTTCCGCGCACCCGGCTTGGGAGAATGGGCAAAGAGCGATCCACGATACAGTTCCGCACGCCGTTGGTCGTCGTTCATTCTGGAATCTAAGAAGATATTCATAGCGAACTCCGCGATTGCTTTCCTAGTACACAGTAACTTTCGGGATAGGCACCACGAAGCGGCCGCCCCACTCCCGGATAAACTGCAGCTGCTGCATGATTTCGTCTTTCAGATTCCAGGGGAGGATGACTACGTAGTCGGGTTTTGTTTCGCGAATGCGGTCGGGGTGGTAGATCGGTATGCGGGTGCCCGGCAGGTGTCGCCCTTGCTTGTACAGGCTGCGGTCCACCGTGTATTCGATCAAGTCCTTTCCGATGCCACAGTAATGCAGAAGCGTGGCGCTCTTCCCTGGCGCCCCGTAACCGGCAACCTTCTTGCCCTGCCGGGCGGCCGTGAGCAGAAAATCGACGAGCTCTAGTTTTGTCTCTTTCACCTGCCGCGCAAAGCTCTCATAGCCCTCGATCGTATCGAGTTTCGCGTTGACTTCATCGGTAATGACTTTTTGTACGTTCGGATCAACGGCATGACTCCGACTGCTGGCGCGGCACCCATACACGCGCAGCGAACCGCCGTGCGACTTCAATTCTTCCACATCGAAAACCCGCAGCCCGTGGGCCTCCATGATCTTGATCGTGCTGATCAGGGAGAAATAGGAAAAGTGCTCGTGGTAAATAGTGTCAAACTCATTGAGTTCAATCAGACGAAGCAGGTGCGGGAATTCAAGCGTGAGGACACCTTCTGGCTTCAGCAGGATCTTCAGGCCTTCCACAAAGTCATTGACGTCGGGCACCTGAGCCAGTACGTTGTTGCCGACAACGAGGTCGGCGGTGCGGCCTTCGGCGGCAAGTTCTTTCGCCACCTGTACGCCGAAGAAGCGCACCAGCGTTGGGACGCCTTTTTCGACCGCAGCCTTGGCCACGTTGGCGGCTGGTTCAATCCCCAGTGCGGGAATATCCATGCGCACGAAGTACTGCAGCAGGTAGCCGTCGTTGCTGGCCACCTCAGCCACAAAACTCTGCTCGCCGAGACCGAAACGCGCCTTCATCTCATTGCAGTATTTTTCGCAATGCTGGAGCCACGAGTCGGAGTATGAGGCAAAGTAAGGGTAGTCGCTGAAGATACTCTCCGCGCTTTCGTATTCTTCGAGCTGCACCAGCCAGCACTTTTCGCAGACATAGACGTGAAGCGGATAGTAAACCTCGCCATGATTCAGTTCGGCCACTGAGGGATAGGTTTCACAGAGTGGCGACATGCCCAGATCGACAAACGTCCTTTGCAGGCCGGCGCCGCAAAAACGGCAGGCCCTGATTGCGGTCTGCGCATCAAGTTTCTGAAGAACGGTTGTGGTGGTCATGATCCGATCGTAATCCCCGTCACACGCCAACCGTGGTCCTGGCATTCTTGCCTATCCAGCGCAACGAACCATCCAGCCGGCCAGCCTGCTGCAGACGGCGAATCTCGTTGATGCGGACATAGCGTCCTCGCTCCATATCCGCAGCCGTAAGTTTGACGCTGCGATACGCATCATAGAGTTCCTGAGCGCCTTTGCGCGCGGTCCATTGCGGACGGAATGCCGGGAGCAGACGGTTGATCTTATCGAAGTTGACGCGATAGCAACGCAGATCGGGGCCCCCGCCAGGAGCGTACTCCACCCGGCAGCCGGGAACGACTTCGGCGACAATATTAGCGAGTTCGCGGATGCGGAAATTCTCGTCATTGCGGCCCACATTGAAAGTCTGGTTGTGAACCGCTTCGCGCGGTGCATCAAGCACCGTAACAATGGCCGCGATGATGTCGCGGATGTGAACGATGGGACGCCAGGGCGTCCCGTCACTCTTGATGTAAACTCTGCCCGTGGTGAACGCCGAGGCTACCAAATCGTTCAACACGATGTCGAGGCGCAACCGCGGAGAAACACCGTAGGCGGTCGCATTGCGCATGTAGGTCGGGGTAAAGCTGTCGCTGGCCAGTGGCGCGATGTTGCGTTCCACCAGCACCTTCGACTCTCCGTAGGGAGTAACAGGATTGAGGTCGGAAGTCTCGTCCAGGAAATCGTCGCCGGCGGCGCCGTACGTGCTGCACGAGGACGAAAAGACAAAGCGGGTTACGCCCGCCTCTTTCGCGTGTTTTGCCAAGTTCACCGACGCAAGGTGGTTGATGTCGTAGGTGAGCTGCGGATTAAGATTCCCCACTGGATCGTTCGATAACGCGGCCAAGTGCACGACCGCATCGAAACCTTCGAGATCGGCCCTGGTGAGGTCACGAAGGTCTTTGCGGATTTCAGGAAAGTTAGAAGTCGCATCTCCAAAATCGCAATTGGCGTAGAGGTCGGTATCCAAGCCGACGACGTCGTGCCCAGCGGAGCGCAGGATTGGCCCTGCCACGGCACCGATGTAACCTTTATGTCCAGTCAACAGGACTTTCATGCCACTCTCGTTTCCCTGTAAAGTTGCGCGTTAAAGTTCGTCTATCTACCTACCGTCAGATACGGGAAAAAAGTTCGCAGTGGGGAGTGCTTAATCATACCGGCCGCGAATCGATGTGGGCAAATCGCTTCTTCAGCTTAAGGAAGGGAGTCTCCAAGACCGCGTAGGAGATTGCCGCCAATAGCATGGTGATCGCCAAAGCTGCCACGGGCCGCAGGGCCAGTTGAAGGAAAGCGGTGTGCACCGGGATCAACATATTGGAAAGGACGTTGCCCAGCGCGTGATAGACATAGAGACCATACGAGATCTTTCCGAGATATAGCAATGACCGTGGCATGCGAAGCGAAATACCGAGCGCGGCCAGCATGATGAGCGTGCAACTGATGGCCACGACTGGAAAGCCGACGAGCGTCGGAATCCATTCCAGGCGTTCGGGTTCGTGGATCTTCCAGTAGTTGGCGACGAGGGCCAGCGGTATGGTGCTGGCCACCAGCATGCCGAACCGCGTACCCAGGCTGAAGTTCGGGATGCCACCGCGCAAAACGGCCGCCACCAGAATTCCTGCCGCGATGGGATCGAGCCGACTGAAAGTGTTGCACCAAACTGAGTTCATACCGCCATGCAATGCAATCATCGCGATACGGGTAGCGTTCGAAATAATCAGCATGCCAACCGCTGCTGAGGCCAGGCTGTTGCGGGAAAGATTACGCACGATCGGCGGCCACATCAGGTAAAACTGCTCTTCGATCGACACCGTCCACAAGGGTCCAATGATCGAATGCAACGGCCAGCCCCAGATAACGACACTCCAATTCCCCGCCAGCAAGAGATACATTGCCGCGTGACGCCAGGTGAAAACGTGATTCGGATTAAACACTGGGATCAGCGCCAATCCGATGTAGAAGAAATACAAAGGCCAAATCCGCAAGATGCGGCGCAGGTAAAAGCCTTTGACGTCAAGCGAGCCACACGCGTCTTTTTCGCGCAATAGCAATTCGGTGATGAGATACGCACTGAGAACGAAAAAAAGATCCACGCCGAAGACGCCGCCCTCGACAAGGCTGGTTGCTGCCAGCGCAATCACTTGCGGGATTCCATGTTGCACATAGAAGTCCGCCGGACGATTGAAGTGGTAAAGAAAAACGGCCAGGAAAGCGAAAAATCGCAGCACATCGAGTTCGGGTCGGTAGAAGGACCATTTTCCCGCTGTCGTTTGCGCGGGCACAGGGAGCGTTGCAGTCGCCATTAAGAGGTTTTCCTTTGTGGAGATATCTATAGACGATGAGTGCGATAGCTACAACGTAGTCGCGGCAACTCGCTCGACAGTCGAGACTGCGGCCAGCAGGCCACTCTGATGCAGAAGTTCCGCCGCGTCGCGGATGGTCGCGAACGTCAGCCCAGAACGCTCGGCAATATCCAAAAGCGAGTGCTCGCCGTCGGAAAAATTCAGCACCCAAAGACGCGCGTTGATCTCCTCGCCGATCGCCTCGCCCCCGCTTGAGCGATAAAGGTTTCGCTTCCCGAGTTGAGGCTCACAGAAGGGGTTCAGGCTCTTGTAGCGGCGATTGCCTTCCAGAACGTCGAGAAGCGCCGCACACACGCGTAGTGACGCGGCGAGCTGCGCCGGCCGGATGAATTCGAGGTCGTCGGCGGAGGTGTGATACTCCGGGAAAGTCCCCCAAACACTCCGCATCAGGCAACCGACCGGGAGATTGAAACCCGGGGAGCAGTACTGGCGCTCGTCGTAACCGTAAGGCGAGAACTCTAGAATCTTCGGCGATTCGCCGTGATGGCGCAAAACGTGAGCCGCTGCTTGATCGATTTCCGCGTCTCCTCGACGGCTTTTCTTGTAGTGGAATCCGCTGGCATCTCCAATGCCCGTTAAAACGAGTCCGTGACGGATGCGTTCAACATTCTCTCGGTTGCGGGCAAGCCAGGTGATGGCGCCAATCGTTCCGGGAATAAAGAGAAAACGATACGAGTAGCGCAGATCGCGTCCCGCGAGAAACTCCGCCAGAGCGGTCGCTACGGCCAGTCCGGAGAGGTTGTCGTTGGCCAGCGAGGGATGGCAGGCGTGGGTCGAGATCAGCACCTCGTCAGACGAACGACCGGGCACGCAGCATTCCGCATAAGTCAGGTGGCCGTTGGTGAGCGTAGAGTCAATGCACACTTCATAGTCACCATCCGCGAGCGCCCGCAGCAGGTTGTGTGCCAAGCAGAATCCCCAGGCTTCCTTGTAGTAGGACGTGCGGTAGGGAATCCAGTCCGGGTGTTCCGGCAGCGTAAATAGATGCTGTTTGAGTTCGCTGAGCGGCATCGTAGCGCGCACTGGGGTGCTGTAATTAAGGACGTGAAGGTTGGACCGCTGAAAATCCACGATGCGTCTGCCAACCGCGTCCTTGATATACGCGTCGCGGATATTCCACTCTTTTGGAACAGTCCAGTCGAAAACCTCCGTGCCAGTGGGAACTTCGGAGATCTGAAGCGGAACGCGCCGCTGGATCCGCGCCAAGGTCTGGCGAATGCCGTCACCGGTTATGCTGCGGCAGATCGGATAAAGCTCGGTCGCGAAGCCATGCAATTCCTCGCCGATTTTCACCGGATCGCGGCCGTCGAGCTCTTTCAGCAGACTCATGCCTTCTCTAAGACCCCGATGCGGAAGCTCTCACTCAAAATCGGGATAGGTCCGGTCGCGGTCGGAAATTACCAGTGGCTGCGCCGGCCACTCGATCTGAAATGCCGGGTCGTTCCAGCGTACTCCCCGGGATAATTCCGGGTAGTAGAACTCAGACATCTGGTAGAAAACCTCCGTCCGATGCTCGAGCGTCAGGAGACCATGCCCGCAACCTTCTGGCACGTAGATCATGTGCCGGTTGGCAGCGCTCAGAATTGCACTGAACCACTTCTTGAACGTCGACGATGCGGGACGCAGGTCCACCACTACATCGTAGACTGCTCCCTGAGTGCATCGTACCAGCTTCGCTTCCGGATGAGGTTCGGCCTGGTAGTGTATACCGCGCAAGGTTCCTTTTTTCTCGTTGAACGCCACGCTGCACTGCACGGTCACCGGATTCAATCCGTGTTGTTCGAATTCGTGCTGACACCAAGACCGCGCAAAGAAACCGCGTTCGTCGCCCTTCGGTTCGAGGTGAATCTCGAAAACCCCGGCCAGTATCGTTTCCTGAAAGATCATGTTCGACGGGAGGGGACTTGAGCATCCGATAAAGACGTGTTGTCAGCAGTGCTGCCCATCGTCCCGTGGCAAGCATAACCGGGAGGCTGGTGACTCTTCAATTGATCGTGAGTCGGAGCCTGCCGTGTCTCTGCCGCGGTCGGGGCTGTTGGCCTTCGGTTCAGGCGACTGAACAGACGAAACAGAAGAGTGCGATCCGGCCAAGGTCGGAGAAGTTCCTGGACGAGCTCGGGCTCGCCTTGCGGAATATCCTGGAAGCACGACTGCAGCAGCTCTTGGTTGCCGCTGGAGGCCTGCGGGAAATAGGCGATCTTTTCGTTTTGAGTTACCGGTGGCGCTTCCGGAGAAGGCTGACCTGCGAGTTGTGCCCATAGCGCGCCGGCCATGTCGCGTCCCTTGCCGAGCCGCAGATGACAAGGCGGCGTCATGCGCGGATTCATTTCAACGAGGTAAAGAGCGCCGCTTCCCTCTTCGATCATGAAGTCTAGGCCGAAGAATCCCGACAAGCCCAGGCGGGACGCGATCCTTTCGGCGGCAAACTTCATTTCCGCATTATCGACGACACGCACGACGTTCGCGGGGCCCGTCAACCCGTCGGAACTGAGCACCTCGACTCCGATCCCCGCCAGGACGCGTCCCTTCCAACAGACGACGGCGCAATTCGCCGGGCGGCCGTGAATGTAGGACTGAACGCTGACTGCATGCTGGAACCGATTCCACCACGGCCGCAACCAGAACGGGTCGCGGTTCACGACCAGCCGTTTGATGGTCTTGCCAAATCGAAACATCCGCGCAAATTGCGTAAACGCTTGTTGAACCTGGTCCGGAGTGAGGACGATTTTCACGCCGCCGCCGCCCCAAGTTCCATCCGCCTTCAAAACCCAGGGGAACGACTCCCGTGCCCGCCAGGACGCGAGTTCTTCCGCATTATCGAGTCGGCTGGTGCTCGGCACACGGACCCCTTCTTCGCGAGCGAGTGCGAGAAGCGCATAGCGCGAAGAAACGATCGAGTAGCTTGCGGGCGATCCCAGCGAACGCTCGATCAGGGCTGCCAGTTTACTTTCCGCAGGTCCACGGCTTTGAGCTCGCGCATACAGCTCATGAAGATGTTCGACCCCTCGGTCACAGGAGGGGACAATGACATCGGGCTCCACTGCCTCGATCGCATCCTGCAGCGACTCGAGGGGGCGAAAGCCGCTATAGCGGAAGGTTCGCTGCACCGCCCGCGTTTTCAAAAGCGCATGATGAGGAGTCGGACAGATGGCCGAAACCTGACAGCCAGCTTCGGACAAACCAATCGCAAGTCGCGCCGCTAATGCCCACCGGTTGGTATCGGTCAGCAGGAC
>Ga0181530_10000793_pt1 | contig 40904 bp, 38 predicted proteins | sample PEATcosm2014_Bin_42_FD_119769 | JGI IMG/M metagenome (GOLD analysis project Ga0181530, IMG submission 119769) | Peatland microbial communities from MTU Mesocosm Facility, Houghton, MI, USA - PEATcosm2014_Bin10_60_metaG | ecosystem: Environmental > Terrestrial > Soil > Wetlands > Peat | place...
ATGGGCACGCCTTCGCGCTTCATGGTGGCGCGGGCTTTTTCCTTCTCGCCCATCAGCCGCGTTACCTCCGGCGGCGGGCCGATGAACTTGATGCCGCAGGCCTGGCAGACCTCGGCAAAGTTGGCGTTCTCGCTCAACAGGCCGTAGCCGGGATGGATGGCTTCCACATTAGCAATTTCCGCGGCGCTGATGACGGCGGGAATGTTCAGGTAGCTCTCGTTCAGGCGCGGCGGGCCGATGCAGATGGCTTCGTCGGCGAAGCGAACATGCAGCGAATTGCGATCGGCTTCGCTGTAGATGGCGACCGCCTTGATGCCGAGCTCCTTGCAGGCGCAGATGACGCGCAGGGCAATCTCGCCGCGATTCGCAATTAGGATTTTCTTGAACATGAATGAAGGGGCGCAGCTTTAGCTGCGCCGTTCGCGTTATTTGTTTTGTGTCATCCCGAGCGCAGGCGGCCTTCCTTTGCCCGCCGGAGCCGAGGGACCCCTATATTGGCTTGATCATAGGGGTCCTTCGACTCCGGCGCGCAACAGAGGCGCGCCTCCGCTCAGGATGACACAGGCGATGGAGAGAGCATCAGCGACGCAGCTAAAGCTGTGCCCCTTCACTGCCGACGAATACCAAACAGCGGCATTCCATATTCGACCGGGCTTCCGTTGGACACAAGCATCTTGGCGATCACGCCCGAAACTTCCGCTTCGATCTCATTCATCAGCTTCATAGCTTCGATGATGCAGAGCACCTGGCCTTCCTTCACCGTGTCACCCACTTTGACGAAGGGCGGAGTACCGGGCGAAGGCGCTTCATAATATGTGCCGACGATGGGCGACTTCACGATGTACAAGCCGGCATCCGAAGCCGCTTCCGCCGTTGGACCGGGGGAAGCCGTGGTAGCCGGCGATGCCGGTTGTGTACCAGCCTCTGGCGCCGAACCGCCGGCGGCGGGAGCCGGTTGGGTCACGGCAGGCGGAAGCGGCTGCGCCGCAGCGACGATAGGGGCAACCTGGACGACCGGAGCGGCCGGGCTGCCGCGCTTGACATGCACCTTGATGTCGCCGCGTTCGAGCTCGAACTCGGTGATGTCCTTCTCGACCAGAAGCTCTATGAGTTCTCTAATTTCCTTCTGATTCATGGGAATGCGACACACCCTGCTGATCGGTCAGAACCGCGGGCAGTTGGCTGGAACCGGATTTCCCAACGAGAGCCTAGTCTGACCCACAGCCCAGACGTACCAGTGCAAAGCAATCAGCCATTATGAACGCTGGTGCGGAATTTGGGAAGATGCAGTCTCTTCGACGCAGCCCCGCGTTCGACGGGGAGCGGTTTGCGGCCGCCGCTGTATGGAGACTATGCGATTCTGCTGCACGATGGGACGAAGCTGACGCTGAGCCGCGGATTTCGAGAGAGTGTGCTAAAGAGGTTGGGGACAGCGTAGGGGGCTATTCGCTCCGAACAACAGAGGATCCGTGCCTTGATTTTGAAGATTTTTGGAGTATTGGGTGTCCAGTCTCCAGATGTCACGCCGGATTTGGCTCGGCTGATTTCCCCCAAACCCATCACCTCCTTGGAGGTGCGGGAAGACCTGCAATTGAAGCTCTGGGAGGTACTTGAGCTGTTCCTTGCTTCTCTCGACGATAAGGCAACCGTAGCCGACTTTCGGGATTTCCTTTTCAAGCTCGACTGGCCTGCGCCTGCCACGGCCCAGGCGGTTGATTCTGCGGTCAAGGCTCATCCGGAGTTGTTTGAAGAAAAGACGGAGGGACGCGAAAAGTTCTTGACGCTTAAGGAATCTGTCGTGCGGTAAAGCGCAAGAAGTCTCTAGGATGGCCTTACTTCAGCCTGCGAAGTAATTGGTTGTAGGCCTCGTGCGAGCCGATCCAGAACCAGTGAAAATCACTATCTTCCCGCAGCGCTATCGCTCGGTACGAACGTCCGACATCGACGGTCCACACCTCGCCTTTTTGCTTAAGGCCGAGGGAGGGATGAAACGGCTCTTTAGTAAAGAGCGCGAACTTCTTGTCGGCAAGCTCGCGAACGTGCCCAGGTAGCTTTTCGTAGCATTTCCAGAACTCGGGAAGAGCAAAAGAGCGGAAGCTCACGCGCGACGCGGACCTTCCGTGAATGGTCTGGACTTCCCGGAGCGCACCTGCTGACGGACATTTTCAAGCAGAGCTGAACCAGCGCCGCCAGCCGCGAAGTCGCGTTCGATCTCCGCATCCCAAATAACCGAGTGTCGGTCAGCGACCCAGGTGGCAAGCTGGGCCTGCTCGTCCTCGGAAAGAGTTTCGATCGCGCGCTGTATCTCGGGAAGGGTCACGGTTGTATTGTACCGCTGATTGGGGGTAGAGCTGGCCTCAGCCGGCGTTTCGGAACTCTCAAAATAAGTTGGACCTGGGGTGGTCATTGTTAATGACCACCCGAGCTCCTCGCTTTATGCAGGGGCGGCGACGCGGCGCTAAAGCGCCGCGCTACCTGTACTTGCTGGGCTAATCTTTGTATCCCGCTCCGCGCAGCGCGCTCTCGAAGCAGTGCATAAAGTGGGTCACGCTTTCGTTGGTGGCCAGCGGGCCCATCAGGCCGACGCGGAAGACTTTGCCGGCGAGCGGTCCAAAGCCGCCTGCGATCTCGATGCCGTTGTCTTTGAGCAGGGTCGCACGGACCTTGGCGTCGTCAACGCCCTGCGGGACTTTGGGAGTGTTCAGGTTCCAGATGCGATGCTGGGGCGCAACCAGCATCTCCAGGCCCAGCGCTTCGATCCTCTTCACGAACTCGAGATGGGCCTGGTGATGGCGCTCCCAGCGGTTCTCGAGGCCTTCTTCCTCGATCAGCGCCAGGGCTTCGCGCAGGGCGTAGAACATGGTTGCCGAGGCGGTGTGGTGATAGCGGTGCGACTGGAGGAGGTAGTCGGCGACGAGCTTGATATCGAAATACCAGGAACGATTGGGGGTGGTGCGAGCCTTCAGCCATTCCATGGCGCGCGGGGAAACCGTGATGGGAGCCAATCCGGGAGGACAGCTCAGGCCTTTTTGCGAGCAACTATAGGCGATGTCGATGCCGGTCTTGTCGACTTCCACCGGCATAGCGCCCAGCGAGGTCACGCAGTCGGCGATGACCAGCGCACCGACTTCGTGCGCGGCCTGGCAGATGGCGTCGCCGCGCTGGAAGGCGCCGGCCGAGGTTTCGGCCTGCACATAGGTCACCACCTGCGGCTTCTCGCGGTGAATGAATTCCGCAGCTTCCTTGCCGCCGAAGACCTCGCCCCAAGGCTTTTCGAAGCGAACGACTTCCCCGCCCTGACGGCGGGCCATCTCGGTCTGGCGATCGCAGAAGAAGCCATTGGCGAAGGCCGCGACTTTGGTTCCCTGCTCCACGAAGTTGCTGATTGCCGTCTCCATGCCGCCGCTGCCGGTGGCGGAGATGACGAAGGTCATCTCGTTCCTGGTGCCGAAGACGGTGCGAAGCAGGTGTTGAATCTCGGTGGAGATTTGAAAGAAGTAAGGGTCAAGGTGGCCGACGATGGGCTGAGCCATCGCCTGATACACGCGCGGGTGCACCTGACCCGGTCCGGGGCCATACAACAGCCGTTTCGGGGGGTGAACAACAAGATCTTCCATAAGAGCGATCGGTTCTGCGACAGTAGCCATTAGGCGACTCCTTACATAGTAGTGGATGTTCTCAGTATAGCGGCGATGCGAAAAGCCTTCTGTGATCTGTAACGCGGTAGGACGTGACGCTGGCGATTTCGCCTGCTTGCGCCCCCGATTTGACTTTCAAGACCTGGTTAGTACACTCTTCCGAAACCCCATGTTCACGCGAAAGCAACTGGGCGTGTCGCGTCTCGATAACGTCAAGGACTGCGTCATCCTCGCGCTCATGTTTCTTGCTGCACCGCCCATTGCCTGGGGTGCGTCGTCGCAAGACATCCGGGGAGCAGTCAAGGACCGCAGCGGTGCCGTCGTTGCCAGAGCCCAGGTCCTGCTTCATGTCGGTGGACAGAACTTTGGCCGGACAACGCAGCCGGACGGGACATTCGAGTTCAGCGGAGTTGTGGGCGAGGCCGGAACGATCGAGGTCAGCGCCTCGGGCTTTGCCACGAACACGACGGCCTGGCGCGCAGGCAACAATCAGCTCACCATCACGCTGCAGCCTGCCACGGTACAGCAGAGCCTGGATGTCACCTCCACGCGAACATCGATCCTGCCAACCGGGGTCGACAACGTGGAGTCGCAGCCGGACGCGGTGGTGGTCACCGATCAGCAGTTGGAGGAGTGGGGTCCGCTGACTACCGACGACAAGTTGCGGCTGGTGCCAGGCTTCTCCTTGCTGCGGCGATCGGGCAGCCAGACGGCAAACCCCACGTCGCAGGGAGTGTCGCTGCGCGGACTGGGAGCAAGCGGCGCCAGCAGGGCGCTGGTGCTGGTGGATGGCATCCCGATCAATGATCCCTTTGGCGGCTGGATCTATTGGGCGCGGGTACCGCAGTCGTCGCTGAGCGAGGTGCAGATCGTCCCCGGCGGGGTGTCGGCGCTCTACGGAAACGATGCGCTGGGCGGCGTGGTGAACCTGGAGACGCGCAGCGCGGTGCAGACGGCGGCGAACCTCGAGGTCTCGTATGGCAATGAGAACTCTCCGTTCGGTTCGGGATGGGGAGCGATGCGCTTCGGGCAGTGGGACCTGTCGGCCAGCGGCGAAGGATTTCGCACCAACGGTTACATCGATGTTCCCAAGGATGTGCGGGGCACGGTGGACAAGCCGGTCGACGAGCAATATGGCAGTGGGAACCTGAAGCTGGAGCGGCTCATCGGAGACCGCGGCCGGGCGTTCCTGGACGGCACCTTTTACGGCGAAGACCGGCAGAATGGCACGCCCCTCCAGATCAACGACACAACCATCCGCCAGTTGGCTTTCGGAACCGACTACGACAGTCCCGCTGCCGGCTTGTTCACGCTGCGGCTGTACGGCGGAACCCAGAACTATCATCAGACCTTCTCCTCGGTCCCGCTCAACCGCGACAGCGAATCGCTGACCGACGTGCAGAACGTTCCGGTGCAGCAGATGGGACTGATCGGGCAATGGTCGAAGCAGATCGTCAACCGGCTGACCATGCTGGCCGGTGTGGATGGGACGTACGTCCAGGGCGTGAGCCTGGAGACCACGTATGCGAGTGGCAAGCCCACGGCCGACTTGAGGAATGGCGGCACGCAGGAGGCGCTGGGCAGCTTCGTCGAAGGCATTGTGCAGATCAGCCCACGCTGGTCGCTGACGCTGGCCGGACGGGAGGACCTGTGGAGCAACTATGACGCCAGCTCCATCCGCATTCCGGTGCACGGCAATGAGACTGACCTGAACTATCCGAACCGCGGACAGAACGCGTTCGATCCTCGGGTATCGACGTCGTACCGGCTGGGGGATCGCGTGGTGCTGTATGCATCGGGCTATCGGTCGTTTCGCGCGCCTACTCTGAATGAGCTTTACCGTGCCTTCCGCGTGGGAAACACAGAGACCCTGGCGAACGCCTACCTGCGAGCGGAGCGCTTCTCGGGAGGCGAAGCCGGGGCGCGAACCACTATGCTGAACAATCGGGTGTCGATCCACGGTAGCATCTTCGGAGGCGTGGTCAGCAATCCGGTGGAGAACGTGACGTTGAGTTCGACTCCAACCCTGATCACGCAAATGCGGGAGAACCTGGGACAAACGCAATCGTTGGGATTTCAACTGGGAATGGACATCCGCTTTACCAACAGGATTACACTGAACGCCGGCTACCAGTTCACCAATAGCGTCGTTTCCAGTTTCTCCCGCGAGCCGGCGCTGGTGGGCAATCTGATTCCGCTGGTGCCGCGCAGCATCTTCACCTTCCAGGGAACATGGGCAGCGCCCAAGATGTTCTTCGTGGCAATCCAGGGACGCGCCGAGAGTAACGAGTTCGACGACGATAAGAACCTGTTTCCACTGGGCGCGTGCTTCGTGCTGAGCGCGACCGTCTCCCATCCCTTGCCCAAAGGGTTTGATGTCTTCTTCCAGGGCGAGAACCTCACCAATGACCAGTACTTCATCGCCAAGACGCCGACGCCGGATATTGGCCAACCCATCCTGGCGCGAGTTGGAGTACGCTGGCAGAGCCGAAGATAGCGCAACGAAATCAATGGAACCAGGACTCTTCCGGGCTGGAAAGCTCATCTGATAAGAGTGTGCGCGATTCAAGCTCTCGTCGCACCAGTTGCGATGTGGAAGAAGGATGAGAATGTCGACACGCCGCGTCATCTTCGGGTTTGCAGTGCTCTGTTTGGCGATGATGCCGATACTTTGCGCGGCGCAAAGCGAGCAGCCGACGCGTTCGGCGGAAGCGGCGAAGCTGCTCAAGAATGACCCTCTGCATGTGTTCAGCCAGTCGGTGCAGCAACTGTCCAGCATCGTCACCAAGTCGGTGGTCCAAATCGTGACGACGGGATTCGGCTTGACCACCGGCGAAGAGAAGACCGACACGGCGTACCTGGAGGCGCAGCGCGGGATTGGGGCCGGGGTGGTGCTCTCGCCGGATGGATACATCGTAACCAACGCGCACGTGGTGGAGGGCGCGCAGAGAATCCGGGTGCGCCTGCAAGGACTGGACAAGCAAACCGCCGCCCAAGTGGATGCGTCGCCGCACGGACCTATCGAGGCCAAGCTGGTTGGTATCGACCGGGTGAGCGATCTTGCAGTACTGAAGGTTGACGTGAGCGGATTGCCGGCACTGCAACTGGCGGACTCCAACGATCTCAAACAAGGGCAAGTGGTGTTCGCCTTCGGCAGCCCGCTGGGGCTGGAGAACTCGGTCAGCATGGGCGTAGTAAGTGCGACCGCGCGGCAGATCGATACCGACAAACCGGATGTTTACATTCAGACGGACGCGCCCATTAACCCCGGCAATAGCGGAGGCCCGCTGGTGGACGTAGATGGCCGCGTGGTCGGCATCAATACCTTCATTTTGTCGGAGTCGGGAGGCAATGAAGGACTGGGGTTCGCCATTCCCAGCGACGTGGTGCGCAACGTCTATGAGCAGATCCGCACCGAGGGACATGTGCATCGCGGGCAGATTGGGGTATATCTGCGCACCATTACGCCCGAGCTGGCGGAAGGCCTGCACTTGCCAGCCAACCAGGGTGTGCTGTTGGAAGATGTAGTGCCCGGCTCCAGTGCCGACAAGGCAGGATTGAAGGTAAACGATGTGGTGGTAAGCGTGGGAGGCAAGCCGGTCAGCGACGTGCGCCACTTCGCACTGGACTTGTACGGATACAAGATCGGCAAGAGTGCGGACATTGGGGTGCTGCGCGGCGGGCAGGTGCTGACTGTCCCGGTAAAGGTGATGGAGCGGCCGGACGATCCGGAGCGCTTCGCCGATATGGTTACGGGGCCGAACAACCTGGTGAACCGGTTGGGCATTGTTGCGGTGACGGTCAACGACGAGTTGCGGGAGGCCTTGGGCGGCCTGCGAATTGCCAACGGAGTGCTGGTGGCGGCGCGTACTCCCAGCAGCACGCTGCTGGGCGAAGGGCCCCAACCCGGAGATGTCATACACTCGGTCAACGGGACTCCGGTACACGACCTGCCGCAGTTGAAACAGGACCTGCGCAAGATGAAGCCCGGGGATACCATCGTGCTCCAGATCGAACGCTCTGGACTGCTGCGCTATCTGGTGTTGGAGTCCGAATAGGCGCCAAAAAGCGCATGCCCTGGCTTAAGCGTCAGGGCATGCGGATCAGATACATCAGCGATTGCTGAACCAAGGCGGGCGCGAACCCGCCGTCTGGCTAAGGCGCGAAGAAGCTGGAAATGTCCAGGATCAGTTGCGTCGTTCCGTAGGCAAAGGCGTTGATTTCGCCATTCATAGTGCCCGTCGGCACCACGGCCATGTTCGAGGTGATGGCGCCGTCATAGGCATTCAGCGTGGAAACGAACGGTTGCGTGCCGGGGTTCGGCCACAACGTGAGGTAGCCGAGCGAGCCGACCGGCACCACGGTTGCGTTGAACGTATCGGCCTGGGATTGCGATGGCACCGCGCAAGAGCTTGCCACTGGATTCACGGGCGGACTCAGCAGTCCGCTGAAGGCACCGTGACCATTGCGGGTATCCAGCACCCGGCATGGCGCTATGGGATACTGCGACAACCCTCCCGGTCCCGGCGCCGCAAAGTAACCATTGATATCGATGGCCAAGTCGGTGTTGTTGAAGGCAAAGGCGCTGATCCCACCGCCGGTGCCCGCCGGTACGATGGCCGCGTTGGCTACCACCGTCCCCGTCGGGGCGTTCAGGGTGGAAACAAAGGGTTGCGTCTCCCCTTCCGGCCAAACTGTGAGATAGCCCAGCGGATGCCCGTTCGGTATCGCGGTGAAGTTGAAGGAGTAGGCCGCCGGGGTTACGCCGGAGGGAATACAGGGGCTTTCCAGCACCGGGAAATTGCGCGGCACGCCGGCCGAGAGAGATGGCGGACCTAGGCCCGAAGGATATTGCGAGCTGCGGGTATCAGCCACGCGACATGGCGTCAGCGGATAAAATGCCAGCGTCGACGGGCTGGAGGGTCCAAAGTAACCGTCAATGTCCAGCACCACGTCGGCTGTGTCGTACACAAAAACGCTAGCCCCTCCGTTCACTCCTGCTGAAACGATGGCGGCGTTGGCCTTGATTCGGCCGTCCGAGTTCATGGTTGACACGAAGGGTTGTATCTGGCTGGCCGGCCAAATCGTGAGATACCCCACGGGCTGACCATGGTAGGGAATTAACGTAACATTCAGCGAATAGCTGGCAGCGGTGGAAAGATCAAGGCCGGTGCATTTCGTTTGCGCCAGTTGGGGAAGATTAAAGGTCTCGAAAGTTCCTCCCTGAATGGGACCGCCGCCGCCGTTGGCCAATCGCGTGTCCACCAGCCGGCAGGGAGTGACCGCATTCAGTTGCAGTTCGGTGGCGCCGCCGATCACCGAAACGGTGTTGTCCGCTTGATTCGGAACGTAGATTTCATTAGTGCTGGAGTCAACCATCGCGGCATTAGGGAAATCGCCGACGGCGATCGGGAAGGTGGCATTGGTGGCGCCGTCGAGCACAGTAGCACTGAGCCCGTAGGTCCCCAGTTGGCCCACTCCCTGACATGCTAAATAGACCTTGTTCGTTACAGTATTGACCTCCATGTCGGCAGCTATCGCGTATCCCGTCGGGCAAACCGGCAACGTTGCGGTTAGCGCGTCCCCGCTGATGAGGCTGACCGAGGGAGGCAGGGTGCAGTTAGGATTGCCGCCATTGCCGCCAAGACAATTGCCAACATAGGCCGTATTGTTAACGGAATTAAAAGCCACCGGCCCGGGATGGACTTCGACGTTGAGCGTTGCTTCAACCGTGTTGCTAGCGCCGTTAATCACGCTCACACTTCCCGGATTCCCGCTCCCGTCGGCTCCTCCATAGTTGGTGACATAAATCTTGTTGTGGACAGAGTCCACGGCTGCGTATAACGGGTAAAAGCCGACGGTGATGGTGGTGATGACCTGATTATTGTTGCCGTTGATCACGGTCACGGTTCCTGCACTGCTGCACGTCAGATCACTCCCGCACTCGTTCATCACGTAGATGGTGTTGGTAAGAGCGTTAACTGCCGCGCTATAAGCGTAAGCTCCGGCGTTAACGTTTATGGGGGTGCCATTAAGGTTGTTTCCGTTGAATACGGTTACCGTTCCACGGGTAGTACAGTTGGGGTAATGGGGGTCGTTGCACAGGTTGACCGCGTAAACGTTGTGCGTGGATTGGTTAACCACCACCCAAGCGGTGTCGTACCCGGTGGCGGCGATGTTTGCCGTGCTCAGCGTCGCGCCATTAATCTCCGTAACAGCTCCAAGGCTCCCGCAAGTGCTATCGTTAGCGCAGGTAGCCACGTAGGCTTGGTTCAGGCCGGTATCGACCGCCATGCCGTAGGGCAAGTAACCAACTCCGACGTTCTGGGTCGCAAGAGTTGCGCCGTTGATGACCGTCACGCTGGGATTGGTAAAGACAGTGCAAGTGGGATCGTTTCCGCAATTGTTGGCGACGAATATCTGGTTGCTGACCGGGTTCACCACTCCGCTGGCTGGGTTCACCTGGGTGGCAACGGTCGATGTGACTACTTGAGCGCCGGCTGGCAGGCAGGCCAGGGCGGCGATGAGAGCGACGACGAGAAGCGGCAGACGGTGCGCGTGCATCAGTTCCTCCGGGTGACTTCTGTTCGAATGGGGCCGGCAGGGAAGATTGTCTTGCGGTCTTCGACTGGCGGACGGACTTGAATCAGCAGACTATTCGAATCATCGAACCTGCTAGCTTTGAGCACAGAGACTGCGAGAATGCGGGAAATATTAGCACGGTGGGCCGGATAGTCAAAGAGTTATTTGCCGGGATTTATTCGTCGGCGTCCCGCCGGGCTTGATGTGCTCACAGATCGCAAACGCTCACCCGATACCCTCCATCGCGAAAATAAAAAAATAAAAAAATAAAGTCTTGCCGTACAGCAACTTATCAAGGCGAAATCGCAAAGTATTCTGCTTAAAGGAGTTAGACTGCACTGCAACTCCCGCGTTTTGAATACTTTGCAAGCTGCTCCGTAAAGCGTTCCGCCCATTGGACTTAACTCGGCTCGCAAAGCTAATGTTTTGAATACTTTGCGAATATTCGGCCTCGACAACTGACCACCGGCAACTGGCTTCCGGCAACTGACAACTGGCTACTGGTTACTGGCAACTGCTCCTCCGCAAACATAAAAGGGCAGGAGCGTAAAGTCCCCTACCCTACCCATCCATTATCCAACTCCACCACTATCAGGTCAAGAAAATATGGCACTAAAATGTATTCATTTGCCCAGAACGGGAATCTACCAGCCGAGCGATCCCACGGCATAAGTTTCGTGTTCTCAATCTATTGCACCGTAATCCAAAATTAAGTTGACTCTTCCCAAATGATGGCGCAACACTTTGCTGCGTTGGCGGAGGCCCGCCTCTATAGGAAGGAGCAACCATGAGCTATCAACAGCAATGTGCGACCTCGAGTTGCAACATGAGCTTGCGAACAATGATCAGGCTGTTCTGCGCGGCGATCTTCGCAACAACGATTATGGCGCAGGCGCAGACCATCACCGTGCTGCACAACTTTACCGGTGGCGGCGACGGGGCATTTCCCTATGCCGGACTGACCATGGATCGAGCGGGAAACTTCTACGGCACGACCTCCGCGGGTGGGGGGTATGGGCGGGAGGGAGTGGTCTTCCGGCTGTCGCGCGCCGGATCGGGCTGGGTCTTGACGCCGCTGCACAGCTTCCGAGGAGAACCGAATGACGGCGCTGTACCGTATGGCGGCGTCATCATTGGCCCCGACGGAAGCCTCTACGGCATGACTAACCAGGGCGGTCAGTATAACGGAGGCACGGTTTATCGCTTGCGGCCCTCACCTGCGGCCTGCGGGTCGACTATCTGTCCCTGGGAGGAAACCGTGCTGTACAATTTTTGCCCACAAGGACGATGCGCCGACGGGGCAGGTCCGGGTTTTGGCAATCTGGTCTTCGACCAGGCCGGAAACCTCTACGGCACAACGATATTCGGCGGCGCTGACAATGAGGGGGTGGTTTTCAAACTCACGCCTTCCGGCGGCGCCTGGATCGAAAGCGTGCTCTATAGCTTCCCCTCTTCCTGCGATAGCGGCTGTGTTCCGTTCAGCACCCTGATTGTCGACACTGCCGGCAACCTCTACGGCACAACCGGCCAGGGCGGTGTGGAGAATACCGGAGTGGCTTTTGAACTGTCGCCTTCCGCTTCTGGCTGGACGGAGCAAACGCTGGCTTCCGTCAACATCGCGTCCTACGACGTCACTTACGGCGGCTTGGCCATGGATGGTCAGGGAAACCTGTTCGGCACCTCCGGTGGCGCCTTTCCGGGCGGGGCATTCGAGCTGACACCTTCTAACGGTGGTTGGACGTTTAGTGTGTTGTACGCCTTTTCGCCTAGCAACTACGCAGGGCCCTACGACACCCCGACGCTGGATGCAGCCGGCAACGTCTACGCCGCGGCGTGCGGGGAAGGCGCCGGCGACGACGGCGAAGTCTTCAAGCTGACGCCCTCGAACGGGGGATGGGCCTACACCTCAGTCAGCTTTAATGGCAGCAATGGAGAGTGTCCCATCGGCAGCGTAGTTCTCGATACTGGGGGAAATATCTACGGTACGACCGGCCTCGGCGGCGCCTACGGAGATGGCACGGTGTGGGAGATCACGCCGTAGAGCGCCGTAAAGCAATAATCGGCGGCTGGCGCTCAGCAGTTATCCAGTGGGCGGCAGCATGACACTAATGCAGGATGCAGGCGTACGTGGCAGATCGGTCGCCACTTCGCAGAGGAGATTGATATGACTTTTGCAAAGCGATACCACAGTTCCGCGATTGCTCGGCTCGTATGCCTAGCCGCCACTTTCGCTCTTCTCACCGCCTTGGCGCAGGGGCAGACGCTCACCGTATTGCACCCCTTCGGCAACCTATCGGGGGATGGCGCCAATCCTTACGCTGGATTGACCATGGACGCCCACGGCAACCTGTATGGGACAGCCTCAGACGGAGGATACTTTGGCGATACTTGCAGTAACGGCTGCGGCACCGTGTTCGAGCTCAACCGTTCAGGCAACAGCTTCGTTTACCGGCCGCTATACAGCTTCCAGGGCGGCAATGACGGCGACGCTCCCTACACTGCGGTAACCATAGGACCCAACGGCAGCATCTATGGCACCACGAGAAACGGCGGCGGAAGTGCGAACTATGGCACGGTGTTCAACCTGCAACCGCCGGCGACCTTCTGCCGAGCTGTGCTCTGTCCGTGGCGCGAATCCGTGCTGATTGGCTTTAACTATGGCAATGGCGCCGAGCCTTACGGCCAGCCGGCTTTTGATCAGGCAGGCAATCTCTACGGCACGACAACCTATGGCGGCTACTTGGGCGAAGGTGAAGTTTACGAGCTTACGCCGTCCAATGGCGGCTGGAGAGAAAATATAATTTACAACTTCGGCACTGACAACGGCCCGTACCAGCCGAGCGGAGGAGTCATCCTCGACCACGCCGGCAACCTCTACGGCACGTCAATGTGGGGCGGGCTAGGCGGCTACGGAGTAGTTTACCAATTGACGCCTAACGGAGGGTCATGGATCCAGACGACTCTTTACAGTTTCAGCGGGGGCAGCGACGGTGGCAGGCCGTCAACTGACCTGCTCATGGATGCTGCCGGAAATCTCTACGGCTCGACCGGCTGGGTTCCCGAGACCAACAATCCCGGAACCGTGTATGAGCTTACGCCCTCCGGTGGTGGATGGACGTACACCCTGCTGTACGCGTTTCCCGTGGGGACCGAGGGCGCAGGTTCAGTGAGCAACCTGGTGATGGACAGGAACGGCAATCTCTACGGCACCACCTCCTTTGAAGGCCCTGGCGGGCTCTGCGACTACGGCTGCGGCACCATTTTCAAGCTGACGCCCTCCAGCGGTGGCTGGATTTACACCGACCTGTACGACTTTACCGGCGGCAGCGACGGGGCTTGGCCATTCGGCGGCGTGGTGTTGGACAGCCAGGGCAATCTCTATGGCACGGCCGTTTATGGCGGCACAGGCAGCGAGTATTGCTTGAACGGCGCCGGGGGTTGCGGCACCGTGTGGGAGCTCACGCCATAGCTCGGACTCCTCAGCCTGATTAGATAACCGTGTCGGCGGGTGCCCCACTCATTCGCGGTTTTCGAATGAGTGGGCGTCTCGCCTCGGTCAGGATGACAGATCCGACGCAAGTCAAGGCATGACGTCGTGTATGAACCAAGCTAAGCTGCTAACCTGTTGCCGGAGGTTTCCGTGCGAGCGCTATTGCTGATTGCTTTGACCTGTGTGCTGGCGATGACGGCGTTGGCGGCCGAGCCGCTCGAGGTGTCGTACCGAAGTGGCAATGAGACGGTACACGCCATTCTCTATATGCCGAAAGGCGACGGGCCATTTCCGGCGCTGGTGGTCATCCATGAATGGTGGGGCTTAAACGAATGGGTCAAGCAGCAAGCGTCCAATCTTGCCGATGAGGGTTACGTGGCGCTGGCCATCGATCTCTATCGCGGGCAGGTAGCCAGCAATCCCGATGAGGCGCACCAGATCATGCGTGGGGTCCCCGAGGACCGCGCCAACCGCGACCTGCTGGCGGCGACGGCTTACCTGGGATCGCTGCCCACGGTCAACCACAAACGCATAGGGGCAATCGGCTGGTGCATGGGCGGCGGCTACGCGCTCGATCTGGCAGTCGCCGATCCCAAGCTGAAGGTCGCCGTCATCAACTACGGACACCTGGCCAGCGACAAAGCCACGCTGAAGAAAATTCATGCCGCGGTGCTCGGCATTTTCGGCGGGCAGGACAAAGGCATTCCCGTCGCCGACGTGCATAAGTTCGAGTCCCAGATGAACGAGCTCAACAAACATGTCGAGATCCTCATATTCCCCGACGCGGGACACGCCTTTGAAAATCCCGACAATCAGCAGGGATACCGGCCCGACGACGCGGCCCAGGCGCAGAAAATTACGGCTGACTTTTTGCGCAGGAACTTGCAATAGCGCCATGCAAACAGGAAGTCAGCTTTCATGGAAGCGAGGCCGGCCAGGAGGTTTCCGCAGGCGGCGTTACGCCTGCGGCACCCCATCAATCCGCAATTTGAGGTAGTGTCCTAATTTCATCCGGCTTTGAAAGGGCACGGATTCATCCGTGCCCTAAGCGCCGTCCCACCAATGCGGCTTCAGCCGCTGAGGGAAACGTCCGTATCGAAATTAGGACACTGCCTAATTTGACGGCGGCGCCAAGCGGTGGTAATTTCGAGGGACACTGGAAAGGAGGGTGATCCAAAATATATGAAATCTGACAGTCATTGTAGTATCCCAAGTGAGGTGGCTGAGGCTTAGGGCTTCCGCTCTAAATCCTCGCAAGACAGCTGTTTCGTGTCTGCCGCTGGGGCCACGTAGAGTGGACAGCCTCAGGCCAATTCCAACAGCTAACCGGAAAAGACCCGCCGGGCGCACAGAAAGCGCTGCGGGTCTTTTTCTTTGAAGCTTCGAGCTACGAGTTCAGGACTCGGACCTGCGTCTCGAAATGCTCGCGGCTCGAAGCTCGTAGCTCATGGCGCGAGGTCATCCATGCAACAAGCCATCTATCCTGTCGTGAATGTCCCCATCCTTGAAACCGAGCGCCTCCGTCTGCGCGGGCACCGCCTCCATGATTTCCCTGCCTCTGCCGCAATGTGGGCCGACCCCATCGTCATCCGCCACACCACCGGCAAGCCGCAGACGCCCGAAGAAGTTTGGGCGCGGCTGCTGCGCTATGTCGGGCACTGGGCGCTGCTGGGCTTCGGTTTTTGGGCATTGGAGGAGAAAGACTCCGGCGAGTTTGTAGGTGAGTTGGGCTTCGCCGATTTTAAACGTGATCTTCAGCCGTCGCTCGACGGCGTGCCGGAAATCGGCTGGATTCTTGTCCCACGCTTTCACGGTAAGGGCTACGCGACTGAAGGAGTTCGCGCCGTAATCGCGTGGGGAGACGAGCACTTCGGCGCAATCAAGACGGCCTGCCTGATCCAACCGGAGAATCTGCCATCGATTCGTGTGGCGGAGAAATGCGGCTATCGCGAATATGCGCGATCGACTTACAAGGAACACGAGGTGATCATGCTGTCGCGCGAAGGGCAGTGAGAGCGCTCTTACTGCTGCGGTGGCACTCCGTGCTTGCCGACGAGCGCTTCGCCCGGCTTCAGCTTGCGGCAGCACCCGCTGACAATATCGCCTTGCGGCAAGTTGACCAGCGCCGAATAGGGGAAGGTCGTCTTCAGTACGTCATCGTGACAGGCAGTCGTATCGATCGAGGCCGAAAGGCCATAGCCTCCATTGGCAGGCGCGAGGCCGTTGGCCCGGTGCCAGTCCCAAGCCTTCTCGTCCGGAACCCAGAAGAAGTTGCCGAGAAAGGATTGGTCAGGCTCATTGTCGCCCAGGTAGCGTGCCTCGCCATTCACAAACTGTATGCTCCAGCTCGGGTAATAGCCGAAGCACACCATGTCGGGCGCCTTGGGCTGATTGGGAACGCGTGGATTCTCAACCTTGGGTGAGGCGTGAGCTTGTGGGGCTTGCGTTTGGGCGGGATTCGACGCTTGCGCCTCCGCCGCGACTGCGGCCAAACCCAGTAACAAAATTAGCCCCACCCAGAAGATCGCACGTCGCATGATGCACTCCCTTGTGGAAAATACTCTCCGCTAAGTGGGGCGAAGTCAACTGTTAGTTTTCTCCGCCCGCAGCAGCCCCTTGCGCACCACCTGCTCAATCGACGTCCGCAGCCCCATCGCCGGCAGCGCGTCCAGGCTGACCCAGCGCACATCGCTGACGTCGCCGCCCGCCTTCGCCTGGCCCGAAATCGGCCGGCACAGGTAGTCGATCAGCACGTAGTGATATTGCGTCTTACCCAGGCCATCGGTAAAGATGCTGTCGAAAACGTCGAGCACTTCGCCCGGCTCCACTTTGACACCGGTCTCTTCCAGCGCCTCGCGGCAAACCCCATCGCGCAGCTTCTCGCCCAGCTCCAGCACGCCGCCAGGAACCGACCATTCTCCCCGCAGCGGTTCAGTATCGCGCCGGACCAAAAGCACGCGGCCGCCTTCGACGATCACGGCGCCCACGCCGATGATGGGATGTTCAGGATAGTCGCGCTTCATTGGCAGTTAGCACTTAGCACTTAGCACTTGGCACTTGGCACGTGGCAGTTAGGGAAGCTCCGCTTAACTCCGGGTTTTGAAAGGGCATGGCTTTCACAGGCCGCTGAGAAATTCCGATTTCGCGAGCTTTGTGTCAGGGCACGACTTCAGTCGTGCCGAAAAGTCCTTTATTTTTGTCATCCCGAGCGGCCTTCAGGCCGCGAGGGATCTGCTGTTCCAACTTTTTCAGCGGCCCTCTTTCAGCCGTGTCGCAAGCATCGGAAAATCAACAGGGCTTTAGCCTCTGCGGCAAGTGAAACAAGTTATTCCGAGCTTCCTTAGCAGTTGGCATTAGTCGTTGAGAACTAATGCTAAATGCTGAATGCTAAGTGCTAATGCCAACCGCGACCTCACTTCACCTCGAGCCGTAGTCCACAGCGAAGAAGCCAGCCGGGCTGAATCCCACCACCTTCCAGCCCTTGGGCTCCAGCTTAAGCTGAAAGCGCATCTGAGCGCTGCGTCGCGCCGGCACCTGGCTAAATTCATACGGCGATGCGTCCATCTCCACCTCCGCCGTAGCTGAGCCATGGTCTTTGTCCGCAGTCACTTGAAGGATCTGATAGCGGAAGCGCACCTCGGCGAATTGAAAGAAGAAAGCTTGGAGCTGTCCTTGTAGATCGGCGAAGTTGTTCGACTCTTTCCGGTCAAAGACCGACAGCACCTTTTGCAGGTTCTGCGTCTCCACCCCCAGGCGCAAAGGCTCCAGCACATCGTGTGCAACCTGGTCACGCAAACTGAGACTTTCGGCGTCAGGGGGACCCTGAGCTTCCGAGCCCGGAGCCGCCGCTTGGGCCGGGGATTGTTGTTGCGGAGCAGCCAGAACACCGCTGGCCGGCAAGCCAGCCCCAGGGAGGACCACCGCGCTCACTGTCCCCGGCAACATTGCAAGGCAACAAAGCAAGATTCTCCGCGTCAAATTCACGTAGTGTGCTGATTTCATCCGGCTCTGAAAGGGCACGGATTCATCCGTGCCGTAAGCGCCTTCCCACCAATGCGGCTTTAGCCGCTGATGGAACGTCCGTATCGAGATTAGGACACTGCCCAAATTCATAAGTGCTGGCGTTGCCACCTCTCGTGCATAATACTGGTTTTAGCTTTGCGATGCTGTAACGTCCGCGGCAATGGATTCCGGGAGGGTTAATGCCCGCTCGGCTGACGGGCCTGGAATCACGCGGACACTCCCAACAACCTGGGCTCTAGCGGTGCAACTTTGTGGCGCGCCAAGGGTTACAAGAAATGTGGGCAGCATCGCACTAGATCGGGCCATGCTAGCTGGAGGCGTTGCTCAGAGGACTGCGCCACCGGCGGCCAGGCGGGGCGAATTGGCTGAACCTGTCGTTTTACAGATGCTGAGCGACGCCGAGGTCATGCTGCGCGTGACCGCAGGCGACGATTCCGCCTTCGATTATCTGGTCGACAAGTATCGCCGGCCGATGATCAGCTTCATGTATCGCATGACGCGCAATCAGGCGGTAGCGGAAGAGCTCGCTCAGGAAGTGTTTCTGCGGGTCTATCGTTCGCGGCAAAGTTATGCCGCGAGCGCCAAGTTCACCACCTGGTTGTATCGCATTGCGACTAACCTGGCGGTGAATCACGCGCGCGACACCAAGTACGAGCGCCCGGAGAACATGGTCAACATCGACGAGCCCGATGCCGATACTGGCATGACCACGGATGTTGCCGACAGCGGCTTGAATGCCGAACAAATCATCCTGCGCCGTGAGCGACTGGCCGCAATTCGGCGTCAGGTAGAGGCGCTGCCCGAACGGCAGCGTATGGCCGTGCTGATGCACAAGTACCAGAACATGGACTACCGGCAGATTGCGGCGGTGCTGAAGCTAAGCGAATCGGCGACCAAGTCGCTGCTGTTCCGGGCGTATGAGACCCTGCGTGAAACGTTGAAGGGTTTTATATAGGGGGTCAATTGGCGGTGAAAGGGCATGGTTTCAGCGAATGTTTGAGAGGTTCCGGATGATGGAGACCCCGTGCGAATCCGTGTTTGAAAGGGCACGGCTTCAGCGAATGTCTGAGACGTTACGGATGATGGAGATCCCGTGCGAATCCGTGTTTGAAAGGGCACGGCTTCAGCCGTGCCGTTGCAAGTTGTTTGTTTTGTCATCACGAGTGGGCTTCAGCCCGCGAGGGATCTGCTTTCCCGGGTTTTCGGCAGGGCAGTACGAGGCGCGAGAAACAAGTGCCGTAGGCGCGAGAAACAAGTGCCGTAGGCACGAAATAAGTTAGCCCAGCACGCAGCGGAGCGGAGTGCTGGGTCAAGTGGGAAAAAGTAACCGAGTCCCGTAGGGACGGCACATTCCGCAGCAGGATTGATGATTCAAAAGCCAGGGAAATGGGTGCAGTTATGAAGTGCGAAAAACTTCGGCAGGAATTCATGGAGGCGGTGCTGAGCGGACCGGAAACGGTTTCGCCGGAGATGCGGGAACATCTGCGGAGCTGCCCGGCTTGTGCGGACGAACTGGCTTCCTTGCAGCGGACAATGACGCTGCTGGAGGAGTGGCAGGCGCCGGAGCCGTCGCCCTACTTCAATACCCGTCTGCGGGCTCGCATGCGCGAACAAGGGGCAACGGCTGCGACTGGCTGGATGGCCTGGCTCCGGCGTCCCCTGGTCGCGGCCGCCGCTGCGGTATTGATCGCTCTGGGAGCCGGCTTGCTGGAGATTGGCCACTTTAGGAGCGATAGGAACACGCTCGCCAATAATGACAACGTGGTCCGCGTCAACGCCCCGGAAAGCGCGGTGAGCGATTTGCAGTACCTCGACACCAATGCCGATCTGTTTTCTGAATTCGACGCCCTTGATGGGCCGTCTTCGACGGAGTAAATAGGAACAGCCGTGCGTCTGGCCAACTCCATGCCGCTGATCGCGATGCTGCTCGTCAGCGCAATGCCGGCGTTCACCTTGTCGTCGTGGCAGCATCATGCGTCGTCACCTTCTTCGCGGCAAAGTGCGCCGTCGAGGCACAGCGCACCTCCACCCAGTCCGCATATCCAGAGTGCTCCATCCAACCGGCCCAGCTCGAATGGAGGATATACCTTCAATCCCCAAGCTCCGGGACCGCATGAGAGTGCCCCATCGAACCGGCCCAGCTCGAATGGAGGATATGCCTTCCATCCCCAGGGTCCGGGACCGCATGAGAGTACCCCATCGAGCCGGCCCAGCTCGAACGGAGGATATACCTTCCATCCCCAAGCTCCGGGACCGCATGAGAGTGCCCCGTCGAACCGGCCTGGCTCGAACGGAGGATATACCTTCCATCCCCAAGGTCCGGGACCGCATAATGGCGACTGGCTGCGCCAGCACATGAGCGCGCCGCCCAGCCAGCAGGAACAGCAGTTGCGGCGCGATCCCAACTTCCAGCGCCTTCCTCCTGAGCGGCAGAACCAGTTGATCAACCGGCTGCGCGAGTTCAACAGCCGGCCTCCCGAGCAGAGGCAGCAAATCCTGAACCGGATGGAAACCTTCGAGCACATGACGCCGCAGCAGCAACAGGCAGCACGGAACCTGTACGGCCGTTATCGCAATCTGCCCGACGACCAGAAGAACAAGGTTTCGCAAGCCTATCGCCGGCTGCGCGGCATGCCTCCTTCCGCGCGTAATGAACTGTTGAATTCCCCTGAGTTCCGTGACCACTTCACCGATGATCAGAGAGACCTGTTGCGCGGCATGACCGACCTCAACGTCCCTCCCGGGCGCTAGCCATAAGTCCGAGGCTCGACTGCGCCCCCAAACCCGTGTCATCCTGAGCGGAGGCTCGTTCGCGCAGCGAACGAGCCGGAGTCGAAGAGCCTGCCCCGAGCGAAGCCGAGGGGACCCCTATTTACTCAAAGATCTTTCGTGCTATAGGGGTCCCTCGACTCCGGCGGCCAAACGAAGGCCACCGTCACTCGGGATGACACCATATTGTCGGCTATGTACTTCGAGTGTCCCGACATCCAAACTGCACCACTACGGGCTGTCGCCTTACATTGTGCTATTTCGCGGCAATGTGAATAATGGAGCGGCAAGAAAAACGACAGAGGAGAACGCAATGCGGCAAAACCGGTCGTGGATACTCATCCTGGCAGCTCTGACAGTCCTCACCGCAACGATGATCGCGCAAGATAAGAAACCGCTCAGCCCGCCCGGCACGGCGAGCGTCACCTTCGCTGACGGGAAGACCATCACCATCGACTACAGCCGTCCTTCCATGCGCAACCGGAAGATCTTCGGCGGACTCGTCCCTTACGATCAGGTCTGGCGCACTGGCGCCAACGCGGCCACCAGCCTTAAGACCGCCGTCGACCTCAACATCGGCGGCACAACCGTTCCCAAGGGGAGCTACACGCTCTATACCCTCCCCGGCATGAGCAGTTGGCAGCTCATCATCAACAAGCAGACCGGCCAATGGGGTACCGAGTACGACCAGGCCCAGGACCTGGCGCGCGTCCCTATGAAAGTCACGCAACCTCCGTCGGGCCTCGAGACGTTCACCATCTCCTTCGAGAAGAATGGCGGCAACGCTGCCACGCTCAAGCTGGAGTGGGAGAACACCATCGCCAGCGTAGACGTGCAGGAAAAGAAATAGCCGAGCCGGGAGCCAGAGCTCAAGAGTCTGCGTGAGTACTAAGCTTCATCATTGCCGGTGGAGTATGACACGCGAAAATCAAGCGCCGTAGGCGCGACATATCATAGCCCAGTACGTAGCCGAAGGCGGAGTGCTGGGTAGAGTGGGAAAATTCGCCGAGTCCCGTAGGAACGGCACAGTTCTCACCCAGACTCTCAAGAGCGCGCGGGGATGGCAATGGGTTTTGAAGGGGCGCAGCTTCAGCTGCGCCGTTTCAACTCCCTTAAATGTGTCATCCCGAGCGACGAGCCCGCTTCGGGCTAGGAGTCGAGGAACCTGCTTTTCGAACTTCCAGCCTCGACAAATCCACCGCCTCGTCGAACTCTATTCCCAGCAACTCCCGCAAACAGCGCCGTAAATCACCTGCGGTGCTGAGCTCACTTTCCTCTCGACTTCCTCCCCGAGTCACGATGAGCCGCATGTTGGCTAGCGTGATGCGCCCGTCCGGCGTCGCCCGGCTGCAGATCCAGTTTTTCGTGAAATGCGATTCCGGCGAGACTTGGTGAAACGCACACATCCCCTGATAGTCATTCAGCGTATGCGGAACATCACGAAACGCATACAGCGGGACTTGACCTCTCTCATCTTCGCGGAGCAGTTGCCACTCGTCGCCAGTGGCCGACACCACATAGCGACGTCCATTGACCTGATCGGCCCCGCCTGCGCGAAACACGATGGGATCGACAAACGAGTCTCCGAAACCAACATCCACCAGCCAGGGCTCGTCCAACTCCACTTTCAGCAGCATGTGATCGAATTCCGGCCCGAAGCCGCCGTCCTCGCGCCGCACCCGCGCCGACAGCATCTGTACTGGGAAGCCCATCGCGATGAGCAACTCGCCAAACAGGCCGTTGAGTTCATAGCAGAACCCGCCGCGACGGCGCGTCACGACCTTGTCGTAGATTTGCCCGAAATCAAGGCCAATCGGGCATCCCAACGGTATGTCGAGATTTTCAAAGGGGACGGTGAAGAGATGTTGCCGATGCAGGCCGCGAAGAGTTTCAGGGGACGCCTCGCGCGGGCCATCGTACTCGATGCGCCGTAAATAGGCGTCGATGTTCATAGGTGAGCCGCTAAGCCACCGCTCCAGCAAGCAGGCTTTTAGCTATTAGCCTTTAGCTTTTGGCAACAAGGTAGCCGACTGACCACTTCAAGTAACAGCCAGGAGCTGACTGCTAAAAGCTAACGGCTAAGTGCTAAGTGCTAACGGCTGAACTTTCAAACCGGTAGCTCATCCTGCAGCCAGCCCGTCTCCTGCGGCTTCGGTTCGGCAGTCAAATCCAGTACCAGGTTTTCCAGGATCAGGCGTTTGCTGGGAGGATTGGAGCGCAGCGCCAGATCGGCGCGCGCCACTCGCCGGATGGCAGCCGTCAGCTCGCGCCGCGACTTGTAACGGCGCGCCTGCCGGATGACATCTTCCGCGGCAAAGGGCGGGATGCGAAAGCCCTGCCACAGCGCCTGCCACAGCGCGCGTGAATCCCGCACGTTGCGCTCCAGAATCACCAGCATCTGGCGGAAGGTGCGCGCCAGCATGTACAGATGACCAATGGCAGCCTCTTCTCCGTCGCCGCTGCTGAGGATGGCATCCAGCACCGCCAGCGCGCGGCCCCGGTCGCGAGACGAAATCGCGTCGGTCAACTCGTAGAACGATCGTTGCTTGGCCGCCAGCACCAGCGTTTCGACATCGCCAAGAGTGATCCGCTTCTTGTCGCCCACGAACAGCACCAGCTTCTCCAGTTCGTTGGCCACCATCATCATGTCGCCGCCGAGCGAGTCCACCAGCTCGCGCGCGGCATCGCTGTCCAGCTTCACGTCTTCCGCGCTCGCGGTCGCAGTCGCCCACTTCACCGCGTCGCCCTCCTCAACCCGAGCGAATTCCAGTAACGGGCAGTGCTCGCCCAGGGTCTCGCGAATTCGCTCGTAACGCTCCTTGTCGGTCAGCTCCATGCGGCGCGCGTCTGCAGGTATGCTGATGTAGTCGGCGATGAACACCAGCAGCGCGTCCGGATTGGGATTCTTGAAGTAATCCTCAATGGCAGCAAATTCGTCATCATGCTTGCCCCGGCTGTAGAGGTTCTTGATGCCACGGATGAAGAAGACTTGAAAGGGTGACATCAGCGACGGCGTCCGCGCCTTGTCCAGGACCTGTTGCAACTCCACTTCGGCCAGGTCCATGTCATACAGGCTTAATTCGCGGACGTCGGCGGGCACCAGATGCTGCAGGATGGCATCGCGGCAACGTTTGCGAAAGAACGCCTCGTCGCCGATGAACACATATCCCGGAGCCAGCTTGCCCGCTTTCACGTCGGCCACGAAGCGGTCGGAAGCCGCGAAGCTGCGCATCTAGTAGGCCTCCAGAATGTTGGCCACCAGCGTCTTGGCGAAGCTGGTTGCTATGCGTTGCACCGCCGGTGTAGCTTCCTCGAAAAAGCTGGCCACGTCAACCGACTCCTGATACTGCTCGCGATACAGGAAGTACGGATTGCTCCATAGCACCTTTCCGCCCTTTCCCGTCAGGCTGGCGTTCAGCACCACCACCACCAGCGACGATGAGATGCGGCCGGTGACGGCGTCGTACGTCAAGGGAGCGATGTAAACCGTGGTAATCGTTCCGTTGAGGGTGGCATCGGCCGTGCCGTCGTTGACCGTCACGATGCGGTAGTTGGTGCGCTCGCGCAACTCCCGCACCACCGCCTCCGTCAAAACTTGCCCAATGCGATAGGCTTGCGTCGAATTGGCGATTCCCGGCACATAAATCGCGTGCAGGTCGGTTGGAAGGCGCACTGCGGTGCCGGCCGTGTGATAGCCGCAGGCCGCCGTCAACAGCAGCAGGGCCGCACTCCAGGCAAGAACCAGCCGCCGCGCTCTGGCATGACCGCTCACTGGACCGCTCCTCGCGGGCGCGAAGCAATCATGCTTTCGGCGCACTCGACTGCCGTCAGGGCGGCAATCCGCAGATTGTCCGACGCCGCCCATAGCCAGAATCCTTTGGAGGTTCCCGCATCCTGCCGCATAAATACCTGGATCTGTTCCTGCCCGGCGGCGTTGACATTGCTGGGCGATTCTTCCCCGCCCTGCAACACGTCCACGTGCTCGCCGGAAATCGCGGCTGTCAACTCTTCGGTTTGCGCCGCAGTGTCCAGCTCAAGGTACAGCGAGAACGCGTGCCCGTGGAAGATGGGCGCTTGCAGCAGCAGCAACGAAGGCGCCATCAGTTTATTCTGGACGATGCTCCGAAAATGGCGCTGGATGCGGCTTTCCACGCTCGCCAGCGAAGGCAATGAATTTTCGCCATAGCGGTCAAGCAGATTGAACGCCACTTGGGCGTCAAACACTCCCTTGGGCAGTTGCTGGAACGAGAGCAGGTTGACCGTCTGCTCATGCAGTTCGTCCATGCCGCGGCGCCCGTGCTCGGAGGCGGGTTCGAACACGGTCGCTATCGCGCGCACGATCTTTCCCACCCGTTGTGCCCGAAGCATCAGCAGCGCCAGCACCACCGCCGCCGGATGCGCAACCACCACGGTCGCTTCCGCGAAAGGCACTTTAGGAGCAGCGCCCAACTCCCGTTCGACCCACGGCGCGCGCAGCAAAACTCCCGCCTGGCCCTCAAGCGCGTAGGAGAGATCGATAATGTCGCTTCCGGCCTTACGCGCTAGGGGCGCGATCTCGCGGGTGAAGTTTTCGTCCGACGCGAAGAAGGTGAAATCCACATTGTCCAGATGCTCGGGCAGCACGCTTTGAATGAAGGTAGGCTCATCGCCCACCGCTTCCAGTTGGCCCAGCGACTCGTCGTCGTCGAGCAGGCGCACGTCCTGCGAGGGAAAATTGCGATCGCTGAGGACTTCCTTCAGCTCCCGGCCCTTGAGCGTCGCGGCCCCTACGATGGCAACTCGGAACAGGCCGCCCCAGTGCCCTGCTTCACTGGGCGCCACGGAGGGGTTGTTGGGTTCCTTCTTCATCACGCGTGTGAGGCCTCATCTTGCGGCGGTGGAGGCGTCACCGCAGGCCGGCGGAATACAAACCACAGCCGGGCGAACACCCCCGAAAGGATGTAGAGCAGGGCCAGCGCGAACAGTACATATTCGGACGAAAACCAGATTAGAGCGATGACTGCCCCAATCACGATGAGCCAGCGGAAATTTTGCGGCTGCCGGAAGTTGATACCTTTCAGGCTCCAGAACCGCCAGGTGCTCACCATGAGAAATGAGATGGCAAAGACGAAAACGCCCCAGCCCAGCGAGAGCCACCATATCTGGAGGGGATTGCCTTGCACCAGGTGCACTACCGCGGCTACCGAACCTGCGCCTGCGGGAATCGGCATGCCGACGAAATACTTGCGCCCCGGCCGGCCCGGATTCGACGGCTGCGGATTGACCTGGATATTGAAACGCGCCAGACGCGAAGCCCCGGCCAGCAGGAATACAAAGGTCGCGATCGCTCCCAACTGGATGACGCGCCCGCGCAAGTTGGGATCGCCCTCATGCGGCAGCATATGGAAGCCCCACATCCAAGCCAGGATCGCGGGCGCTACGCCAAAGGCAATCACATCGGCCAGGGAATCCAGCTCACCGCCAAACGCGCTCGCCGTGTTGGTCAGGCGGGCGATGCCGCCGTCAAAGAAGTCGAGGACGATGGCGATTCCAATCGCCTTCGCCGCCTGATCGAAGTGCCAGGCATCGCCGGCCGTTCCCTGAATGGTCTGCGAGATCGCATAGTACCCCGCAGCCATGTTGCCGGCAGTGAACATCGACGGGAGAAGGTATAGACCTTTCCTGGGGCGGCGGCGCGCCGCAACGCCGGCATCCGGTTGCTGGGTTTGCTGGCTCATCGTACCTCCGCGACTTCGCGCTGCTGACATGGCATTGGAAGCGGCTGCGAGACAACCGCCAGCACACTCGAGCCGCCCTTCACATGGTCGCCCACCCGCACCTTCATTTCGGCGGTGGCGGGAAAGATCACGTCGGTGCGCGAGCCGAACTTGATCATTCCAACCCGCTCGCCGCGCTCCACCGCATCCCCGGCCTTCTTCGTGAATACGATGCGCCGCGCCAGCAGTCCGGCAATCTGCTTGAAGACCACCTTGCCGGCGTCGCCGCGGATGGTGACAATATTCTGCTCGTTCAAGTCGGCCGAGGTTGCGCTCATGGCATTGACGAACTTGCCCTTCTGGTAATGCACGTCCTCAATCACGCCGCTGACCGGCGAACGATTCACGTGCACGTTGAACACGTTCAGGAAAATACTGATGTGGGTGCGCGCTTGGCCGCTTTCCTGGACAACCGAAATATCCGTGACCTTGCCATCCGCCGGCGACACGATTGCCCCCTGGATGGCAGGGATTCTCCGCTCCGGATCGCGAAAGAACCAGAGGAAGAATGCGGCCAATAGCAAGGGAATAACGGTCAGGGCAGGCACTGTGAGCCAGCCTACCAGCGCCGCCACGATCACCAGCGCCAGTCCGTAATAGATGCCATCGCGAACCATGGGTAGTTCGATTATAGAGCCTGCCGTGGTCGCAAAGCTCCGTCAGACATGCTCTGTCGGCATCCTTGCATCAAGATCGACCACGTCCACGTCGGCGACCATGTTTCGAAAGGCAAGTTCTGTTTCGAAAGGCAGGTCCAGAGTCCCGCGTTGCGGGACGGCGACGTGTTAGCCCAGCGCTTCAGAGTCTGTGTGAGCACTAAGTTTGATCTTTGCCGGCGGAGTATGACCCGCGAAAATCAAGCGCCGTAGGCGCGAAAGATGATAGCCCCGCCCTTCAGGGCGGGGTAGGCTGCGTTATGGAGCTGAGCCCCCTCGGGGGCGGCACATCAGCGTCTCTCCCGAAGGACGGTGGCCGAAAGAGGCTCGCCACGAATCTCAATGGGCTGAAATTCCAAGGCAGGATCTCCAGCTTGCCCAGGGGACTGGTTCTCGCCCGTTCGAGAGATTTCCGGAAGTAGTTCGTCGGACTCTTGCATCTCTTACCGCCCCACGATTTCCCGCGCCAGCTCATCCATCCGCTGCTGCACTTGCTGGAACTTTTCCCCGGTGGACGGCCCGGTGAATCCCGCGAGAATGGCTCGCACATGGCCGTTGCGGTCGACGTAAATCGAAGTGGGGAAGGCGCCGAAGTTCACCAACTGCGGCAGCGTCTTCGCAATCTGGCCCTGGTCAGTAGTCCCGGAGAGCAGCAGCGGGAACGTCACCCCGAACTTCGCGCGATAGATGGCGATCTGGCGCAGGTCTCGCGGCGTGTCATCGACGTATTCGTAAGCCAGTCCGACGATCTGCAAGCCCTGCTCGTGATACTTGCGATAGAGCTTCTCCAGCACCGGCGCTTCGTCATGGCAGTTAGGACACCAGGTGCCGAAAATGTCGATGATTAACGGCTTGCCCTTGAACTCGGCGCTGTCCTGGTTCACTGTCTTGCCCGACGCGTCCACCCCGCTGAAGCGAAACGGCTCGCCAGGATCTTTCACTTGAGTCAGTGTCTCCGCCAGCGCATTAGGGTCGGCGGTTTTGGTGTCTGTTGCACGAAGAGCGGTGAAGAGTTCGAGCGTCTTAATTCCGCCTTGCTGGCCTTTGAGACTACCGTCGGGAAGAAACTCGCCATCGATAGCAAAAGCATGGATGCCGTCAAAGCGGCTGAGATGAAAGTGTGTTTTGCCATTTGGAAGGCCGGTTACTTGTCCATGCAACAAGCCGGTGTCGCCGCTGACTGGCTGAATGGTTCCCTTCACTGCGGGCGCGCGATGGCAGTCGTGCTCTTTCTCCTGTTGAAAGTTGGCTCGTGTCATCTTTTCCGCGCCTTCCTCTTCCGGCCACGTGAAGACCCAGTCTCCGCTGAGTGTTGGACCATCCCAGCGGCACTCAGCGAGCGGCTTCGCCAGGTCCAAACCAGGGTATTTTGTCAGGCTCACCGGAATATGCACGATCCCCTTGCTCGTCCGGCGCGAGTATTCGCCTTCCATCCGCTGTGGCGAAATCAGGCGGGCCGTGAGCACGCCGTCGTAATAGTCCATGCCCAGAATGAGGACTCCGTCGTTCCACGCTGCGCTGCTGAATGGCTGACGGTCCGTCGCATTCACCAGCGTCGCCTGCATGGTGCCGTCAGGGTTCGTCTGCAAATCGATACCGAAGTTCACTTCGCCGGCTTTGCCCTGGATGGTGCCGTCCCAAAGCCCGCTTGGAGGTTGCGTCTTCGCCTGAGCGGCAAGACAAGAGCAAAGCAGAAGAGAACACAACAGCGCAACCACAACGCATCGACAGAGCTGCTCTACGAATCGCAAGCGAAACTCCCAACTGGGTTTGACTGACTGTATGGAAATCAGGATATCAAAAATGGAGGGGATGGAAATGTTAAGAACATCTGTGGGCGCACTTAACAAGGGACGGAAAAAACCAAGGTCTTTTCCGCCGCGTTACCGCGGTCAATGGCTACTAAACGACCTGGTGGACGGCCCGAAACTTCTGTTCCAGGTTTTCCATCTGGTCCTTCAGGCGGAGCTTCAGCTTCTTCAGCCGCACTTCCTCGAGCTTCTCATCTTCAGAGAGATATTTCTTCTCAATCAGAGAGTCGAGGCGCTGAGCATATTGCGAGTGTTCATCGGCCAGACGGCGGAACTCCTCATTGCTCGCCAGAAGCTGATCGCGTACCTGAGTTGCCATTCAGTGAACCTCCAGAAGACGTACGCTTAAAACGCTAGCACACGGCCTACCCCGCTTCAAGCGGTTTTTGTCACGGAATTGAAATAGAAATTCTCCAAAGCAGGGCATCCTCTTGCGGGTTCCGGTAATAGCCAGGGCGGCTGCCAATTTGGTCAAACCCAATCTTTTCATAGAGTCGCCGGGCGGCAGCATTCGACGCTCGGACCTCTAACAGCACCGATGCGGCCCCGGATCGCCTGGCCTCCTGCACCAGCTCGCGGACCAGCGCGCTGCCCAAGCCGCGGCGCCGCTGGTCGAAAGCCACGACCACGTTTTCGATCTCCCACTCCTCCGCCGCGCAGCGAGCGATCACGAATCCCAGTATCTGTGCGCCGCATTCTGCTGCCGCAACCAGTGCAATCCGCCGTGGCGCATCCGCCGCGAACAAGGCGTCGTATTCGCGCTCAGCCCAATGCGCGGCGGTTTCCGTCGCCGCCTCCAACGTGCGGATCATCGCGAGATCTTCGGGCGTGGCTTTGCGGATCAGCACGGAGATACAGCCCCATTTGAAGGGGCGCGGCTTCAGCCGCGCCGTTTGGAGTTCTTTTATTATTGCCATTCCGAGCAGGCTTCAGCCCGCGAGGAATCTGCTTTTCGTTCTGTTTCGGCAGTCTGCAAAGCCACTTTATTCGTTCGCACTATCTCGATTTGGAGATCGATTATTGCTTCGGCTCGGAAAAGATTTCGGCATCCGACCGCCGGATATAGTTGACGTCAACCCTGGCGGCGTCGGCGACATCATCCGCCAGCAGCTTGCGAAGACCAATTCGGCCAATTTCGTCCGCCTGCACCGGCGCAACCTGACGGATGCGGACATTTGCGGATTGCAGGAACTCGGCCACGGATGCATCCGGCGTGAGTACCTGGCCGGCAACGCCGCTCACCTCCGCAGCGAACTCCGCCAGCTTCGCGATGTACTCGCGTACCAGGCTGGCACTTCCAGGAGCAAGCCCGTACTCGCCGACGTAGACTTCGCCGCGGCCGGCGTCCAGAACTGCTGTCACCGTCTCTTCGGGTAAGCCGTGCGTCACGGCAACCGCTTCCAGCATCGAGACCGTAGCCAGCGGCTTGTGCAGGACCTCGCAAAGGCCCTTCACCGTAGCCAGTCCCACGCGCAATCCGGTGAACGAGCCGGGGCCGGAAACCACGACGAAATCCTCCACATCCTTCTTGTCAAAATGACTCTGCTCGAGCAGCGACGAGATCGTCGGCATCAGGCGTGCCGAATACGTGCCGCCTTCCAGAAGAGTGAGTTGCAGTACTTCAAAACTATCGGCATCCCCGCGGCACAGAGCAACGCTTCCCTTGCGGCCTGATGTGTCGATGGCAATGATCAGCACCGTCAAACGCCCTCAGGCGGGTCTTCCACCAACTCCAGCAGCACCCCGCCGGCGCTCGACGGATGCACAAAAACATACAGATGTCCGCCCGCTCCCACCTTAATTTCGTCGGAGATCAGCCGCGTGCCGTTGGCCTTCAATCGCTCGACCGTCCCGGAAAGATCGTCGACACTCAGCGCGACGTGGTGGAGTCCTTCGCCACGCTTGGCGAGAAACCTGGCAATCGGCGAGTCATCCGAAGTCGGCTCCAGCAGCTCAATACGGCTCTCGCCCACCGGGACCATCGCCAGCCGCACCTGCTCGGCCTCTACGGTTTCTTCCGGCATCGGCTTCAGACCAAGCAGTTCGTAGAACTTCGTGGCCTTTGCCAGCGACTTCACCGCAATTCCAAGATGATCAATTTCGCTCATCAGGCCTTCCTAATCCCTCGACGATTCTCTCCACCAGAGAGTACGGGTCGCGCTTGTGATCGGCAACTTCCGCGGCATAGCGGGTGGCTTCGCCCTCGCTCAGATAATACGAAAGCACGCGCTGGAAAAGGGCGTCGCGCAGCATCTCCGCAATCCGCACTCGCCAGTTTTCAATGCGGCGCTGGCGCGCGCGGTCGCTCTGTTCCAGGTACGAACGATACTTCTCGATGGCCTGCGCCAGCTCCTCCATCCCCGATCCATCCGTGGCAACCGTCTTGACGATCGGCGGCGTCCAGTCATCGTGACGAACAGCGAGTGTCTGCATGGCCCGAATCTCGCGCTCCACCCGCTCGGCGCCATCGCGGTCGGCCTTGTTGATGACGAAGATGTCGGCAATTTCCATGATGCCGGCCTTGATGGTCTGCACATCGTCGCCCATACCCGGCACCAGCACGACGATGGTGACATCGGCCAGACGCACGATATCGATTTCGTCCTGACCGACACCGACAGTTTCGATCATCACAATGTCACGGCCGCTGGCGTCGAGCACGGTAGCGACATCGGCGGTGGTGCTGGCCAAGCCGCCCAGCGACCCGCGCGTTGCCATGCTGCGAATATAGATGCCCGAATCGGCGTGGTGCGATTGCATGCGAATGCGGTCGCCCAGAATCGCGCCGCCGCTGAACGGGCTGGTGGGATCGACGGCCACAATGCCGATGGTCTTGCCCTGTTTGCGGTAAACACGCGCCACCTGATCCACCAGCGTGCTCTTCCCGGCTCCTGGAGAGCCGGTCATCCCGAGCAACAACGCGTTCCCGCTATATGGGAACAGCGCCTTCAGCAGATCGGTCGATTCCGGCGTGTGGTCTTCAACGGTAGAGATGGCCCGCGACAGAGCGCGAACGTCGCCCGCGCGAACGCGGCTGACAAATTCCGCGATGTGATTGTTCGTACTCACCTTGCTATAAGTTTGTTTCACCACAGAGGCACAGCGACACCGAGAACGAGTAAATCGGCCCGACAACTTGTTTGGAGAAATGAATTAGCGACGAAGGCCCACAGAACCCGGTTTTTTCTCCTCTGTGTCTCTGTGTCTCTGTGGTGATCGTCTCAGTCCTTCAGCAACTGCCGTGCAATCACCAGCCGCTGGATCTCGCTGGTGCCCTCGCCGATGGTGCACAGCTTCACGTCGCGATAGAACTTCTCCGCCGGATAGTCCTTGATGAAGCCGTAGCCCCCGTGGATTTGCACGCACTCGTTGGCGGCGCGAACAGCCACTTCGCTGCTATAGAGCTTCGCCATCGAGGATTCCAGCGTGGTCTTCATGCCGGCGTCCTTCATCGCGGCGGCGCGGAGCGTCAGCAAACGGGCGGCGTCGATCTCGGTCGCCAGGTCAGCAAGTTTGAAGCTGATCGCCTGGAATTCACTGATCGCCTGGCCGAACTGCTTGCGCTCTTTCGAGTACTTCAGCGCCGCCTCGTAAGCGCCCTGCGCCATGCCCAGCCCGAGCGCGGCAATCGAGATGCGCCCGCCGTCCAGCACTTTCATCGCATCGATGAAACCCTGGCCTTCGTTTCCCAGCAAATTTTCCGCAGGAATCTCGCAATCCTCGAAGATCAACTCCGAGGTATCGCTGGCACGCAATCCCAGCTTGTTCTCCTTCTTGCCGGCGCGAAATCCGTTTGTGCCTTTCTCGACCACAAATGCCGAGAGGCCATGTGTGTGCGCCGTCTTGTCGGTCACTGCGATCACCACCGCAACGTCCGCATAGTGGCCATTGGTGATGAAGGTCTTGTTGCCGTTCAACACCCACTTGCCGCCTTTGCGCACGGCGGTGCAGCGCGCTCCGCCCGCATCCGAACCGGAGCCCGGCTCGGTCAGTCCCCATGCACCCAGGAACTCGCCCGTGGCGAGCTTCGGAACGTACTTGCGCTTCTGCGCTTCCGTTCCGGCGATGAAGATGTGATTCGCGCAAAGCGAGGTATGCGCCGCCACGGTGATGCCGACGGAGCCGTCCACGCGCGAGAGCTCTTCCACTGCGATGACGTATTCCACGTATCCCATGCCCGCGCCGTTACACTCTGTGGGGAAAATCGTGCCCATCAACCCGAGCTTGCCCAGCTCCTTGTAGATTTCCAGCGGAAACGTGCCCGGCTCGTCCCACTTCATGACGTTGGGCGCAATCTCGCGCTCCGCGAAGTCGCACACCATCTTCTTCAGTTGTAGCTGTTCATCCGAGAGCTGGAAATCCAAACCATTCCTCCGGGTCGTGGGACGCAAGGTGGAAACTAGCGGTTATAACACAGTTGCCATGGCGCGTGCCGAGTCATTGCCGTAGCTCGTCCAAACCCCGCTCCCACAGTCTGATGCCGCCCAGTATCCCGTCTTCATTGGAGATGATGCTGGCATTCTTGGGCAGCTTGAAGGTGACCTTAGCCGCATTGCCGCCGCCAATGTAGAGCCGGTCATAATAGAAGAGCCGGTAGAGCTGATCGATGGCTTCGGCCAGCCGCTTGTTCCACTTCTTGCGCCCCTCTTTCGCCAGAGCGCGGCCTCCCAATTCTTCCTCATAGGTCTTGCTCTTGCGAAACGGATGGTGTCCCATTTCCAGCGAAGGTATCGGCACGCCGTCAAGGTACAGCGCCGATCCCATGCCTGTTCCCAGCGTGATCACCAGCTCCACGCCCTTGCCGCTCACCGCGCCCAGCCCCTGCACCACCGCGTCATTGGCCACGCGCACTGGCTTGCCCAACTCCTTCGCAAGATTCTCCGCCAGCGCATATTCAATCCAGTTTTTGTCGAGGTTGGCCGCGGTGTAAACCACACCTTTCCTGATCACGCCCGGAAAGCCGACTGACACGCGGTCAAACTCGCCCTGCTGTTTAGCGAAATCGGCGATGATCTTAGTAATCGCCTTGGGCGTGCACGGGTGCGGCGTTTTCGCGCGCAGCCGATCCGTCAGCGGCTTGCCGGCTTCATCCAGCAGCATCGCCTTCACCCCGCTGCCTCCGATGTCGATGGCCAGCGTGCGAATACCTTGTGCGCTGGCCGTCGCAACCTCCGGCGTTGCGCTGGAGGGGTGCTTCTTCTTTTTCTTCGCTGAAGCGGCGTCGGGCATGGAATCTCCTCGTTTCTGCGATTGCGGATGCTCAATCAGTTTCGGACAGCAGAGCATACCGGATAAACGGCCTGGAGAAAATAGGTGCGCAGAGGGCAGATCTCTCGCGCCGACCGCCCGCAGATTATTGGTGGCGATGTGGCGGAGGGAAAACGCAACTCCTGTCCGGGCTGACGCAAGCGGGCAAGCAATAAGTCGCGATCGAGGTGTATTCTCTAGAACCATCCGTCAGCATGGGGAGGCAGCATGGCCACCGCAAAGAAGAGCGCCAATCCGCCCGAGAAGGTCGAATTCTACGACAAGCTTATTGCCACCAATCCCAAGATCGAGCGCAAGGGCGCGAACAATCCATATACATCGCTCAACGGAAACATGTTCACCCTACTGAATCCGCCGGGCCACCTGGCCATTCGGCTGCCCGAGGCTGAGCGCGAGAAGTTCATCAAAAAGTACAAGACCACGCTCTTCGAAGCTTACGGTGTGGTGATGAAAGAATACGTTGCCGTTCCCGACAGCTTGCTGTCCAAGACGAAGGAACTCTCCAGGTATCTTGACCTCAGCTATGAATACGCCAAGACGCTGAAGCCGAAGCCGAGGAAAGCCTGATGCTGAGTCGTTGCTGTTGACGCCCGCTTCCCCGCGGGCATTGAGTGCCCCATGGAACTTCTCGCCGCTCCTTCGCGTTTAACTGTGTTGTAATCTTTCATTGCTTCCCAAGGAGCCGTCCGCGTGAATTGTCTTCGCCGTCTGTGCGTCTTGCTGCTCGTCCTGTCGCCCGCAGTCCTACTCTGTCAGACCAGCCCTGCCAATGAATCCGGCAAATTCCTCCTGCATAAGTTCGAGCAGCCCATCGGCGAAGAGTCTTACACCATCACGCCCGACGGCAACACGCTCACGCTGAAAACTGATTTCAAGTTCACCGACCGCGGCACGCCGGTCCCGCTGACAGCGACGCTGCGCACCTCCAACAGCTACGTGCCGCAGAGCTTCGTCATCAAAGGCAATACCTCGCGCATGTCGGACATCGACACTGATGTGACCGTCAGCGGCACCAGCGCGACGATCCGCCAGGGCAAGGACACGCGCACGGCCGCGGTGCCGCCGGTCTTCTTCACCATCTCCGGCTACGCTCCGGTTGCGGTGCAGATGGAGATGATGCGTTACTGGCGCGCGCATGGCTCGCCTGCGCAACTGGCCACGCTGCCCATCGGCGCGGTCCGAATCCAGGACCGCGGCTCGGAGACGATGCACGTCAGCGGCCGCGACATCCAGGTGGAGCGTTACACCGTGCAAGGCCTGATCTGGGGAATGGAGACGCTGTGGATGGACAGCGCGAACAATCTCGCCGCGCTGGTCTCCACTGACGCCGAGTTCGACCATTTCGAAGCGGTGCGCGATGAGTATGAGCCCGCGCTCTCGCTGTTTGTCGCCAGCGCCGCCCACGACGAGATGGCCGAGCTTAGCGAGCTCAGCACGAAGCTTTCCGGACGCCGCACCGGCACTTTTGCCTTTGTCGGCGCAACTGTGATCGACGGAACCGGCCGCAAGCCGATCCCCAACGCAACCGTCGTCACCAGTGACGGCAAGATCGTTGCCGTCGGGCCGAGCAGCGAGGTCAAGATTCCCGCGAGCGCGCAGCGCATCGACGTCACTGGGAAGTACATCATCCCCGGCCTGTGGGACATGCACGCCCACTACGAGCAGGTGGAGTGGGGCCCGATTTACATCGCCGCTGGCGTCACCACGGTGCGCGATGTGGGCAATGAATACGACTTCATCACCCAGGTGCGGGACGCGGTCAACAGCGGCAAGGCGCTGGGCCCACACATGCTGCTGGCCGGCATTGTCGACGGCGACAGCCCGACGGCCATCGGCATCACGCGCGTCAACTCGCCCGCCGATGCCCAGATGTGGGTGACGCGCTATCACGACTCCGGCTTCCAGCAGATCAAGATCTACAGCTCAGTGAAGCCGGACAACGTGAAGGCCCTTTGCACTGACGCGCACAAGCTGGGCATGACCGTCACCGGCCACATCCCCAACGGCATGAACGCCTACGAAGGCGTCGACGACGGCATGGACATGATCAACCACATCAGCTACATCGCCAATCTTCTGTTGCCGAAGGATTTCGATCCAAAGAAGGTCAAGGGGCCGGAGCGTCTCAAGGTGTTCGCCTCCATCGACGTTAACTCCGACACCGGCAAGCAGGCGGTCGCGTTCTTCAAACAGCACGGCACCGTGATCGATCCGACCATGGCGCTGTTCGAGTTGACCTTGCACCCTGCCAGCAAGCCTGCGACCGACGTTGAGCCGGGTATCGCGCGGGTTGCGCCGGAGCTGCGCGAGCAACTGGTCAGCGGCGGATTGCCTCCCGAGGTGGCTGCTTACGGCGAAAAGATCAAGCAGAACGACCTGGCGATCATCGGCGCGCTGCATCGCGCGGGCGTGCCGATCGTCGCCGGAACCGATCAGACCGTCCCGGGATTTTCCGTTTACCGCGAAATCGAGCTCTATGTGCAGGCAGGCTTCACGCCCATGGAAGCGCTGCAAGCGGCGACCATCGTCCCTGCGCGCGCCATGAAAGTTGAGGCTGACAGCGGCACGGTGGAGGTAGGCAAGCGCGCGGACCTTGATGTGCTCGACGCCAATCCGTTGGACGACATTCACAACATTCGCAGCGTGCGCTCGGTGGTGGCCAATGGCGTGTTGTACGATCCTGCGCCGTTGTGGGAGAGTGTAGGCTTTAGCGCCCACTGAGAAAGTCGCTTCGCTCTGGCGTGGGGCGGCAAGCGCTATTGGTGCGCTTCCTGCAGGCCCGCGAAATCATACTTCTTTACGAGGTCGGTGATGAAGAAACTTCCCGCTGTCGAGGCTGCCCGGTCCATCATGACCGAAGGCACGGAATGGGGCGTATGGAAATGGCTGATGGAAAAGAAGAGAGTGCGGGCCATCGCCGACCAAGCCAGGGCCGCTCTCGATGACGTGGAGATGAAGGTCAAGCTCGCTTGGAGCGACGATCTCAAGATTGCCTACAACCAGCTTGTGGCAGAAGACGGCGAGACGAAGCGCACGCGGCGCAAGCCCAAAGACCCTAAGCCAGCGGGAGCCCGCGGCGCCGACACCAAGGCTCTGGCGGTAGTTAAGCGCATCAAAGAAGCCGATGACGACGCTTACAACGCGCACGAGGATGCCGAGGACCTTTTCGCCGAAGCCGAGCGCAAGATGAGCACCAGCATGGCCCGAGAAGCTGCACGCAAGGCGCTGACAGCCTACGATCTGCACGAAGCGGCCATTCGCAAGGCGGAGGCGCTGGCGCGGGAAAAGTGACCTGAGACGGCGCCGGCTCAGTCTTTCCCGGGTACCGTCACGTGGTTGTGGGCCAGATACCTGGTGCGGATCTCGCGCAGCTTGTCGACATGCTGATCGCTCAGCGTCTGCTGTTTGCCTAGCAGATGGGTGACCAGCGCAATCTTGGCGAAGTGCTCCACGGTTTCCATGTTCATGTAAGCGTTGAGCAGGTCGACTCCATACGTCACCACGCCGTGGTTCGCCATCAGGATGGCATCGTGGTCGGCAACCAGGGGCGCCAGCGCCTCGGCCAGCTCGGGAGTGCCCGGAGTTTCATAGTTGGCCAGCGGTACCGAGCCCAGCGTCACAATCAGTTCCGCACACAAGGCGCGATCCAGTGCCAGTCCGGCCGCTGCAAAGCCGGTAGCGGTGGGAGGATGGGCATGCACCACCGCACCCACGTCGCGGCGCTTGCCGTAAATCAGCAGGTGCATGGCAATTTCACTGGAAACGTCGCGCGCGCCACTCAGCTTCTTTCCGTGTTGGCCGACGATCACCAGGTCGTCTACCTCCAACAGGCCTTTGCTCATCAGCGTCGGCGTGCACAGTATGTTCCCGTTCTCCAGGCGGACGGACAGGTTACCGTCGGTTGCCGCCACCAGACCGGCCTGATGCAGCAATTTGCCGAAGCGGACAATCTCTTCCCGATGTTGTTGCTCTGTCTTCATACAATGGATTGGGCCACACCGCCGCTATCGCTAATGCCTGTATCGTACCGCAGCTTCGCCCACGGGGAAAGAGAAGATAAACACGGCTATGTAACGTGTGTACTATCGCGGGACGCCCGTCGAGTGTCGCTTTCCCTCGGATGGGCGAAAATGACATTGTGCTGGTTTCCGACTTCGATTACCACCTTCCGGAAGAGTTGATCGCCCAGCAACCGCTGGCCGACCGCGCTGGCTCGCGCCTGCTGCACGTCGATTGCAAGCGCGATGCGCTGGCCGATCGCCAGTTTCGAGACTTTCCCGACCTGCTTCGGCCGGACGATCTTCTGGTCTTTAACAATACGAAGGTGCTGCCGGCCCGGCTTTATGGGCATCGCAGCGGTTCGCGCGCGCAGCGGGTTTCCGCGCAGAATCCGGCCTCGAAGGATTTCCTGCACGGCCGTGTCGAAGTCCTGCTGACCAGGCAGCTCGCCGCTTCTCCCACGCTGTGGGAGACATTGGTCCATCCCGGCCGCAAGCTTGGTATTGGCGAGCGGGTTTATTTCGGCGGTGATGCGAACGAAGCGTCACACGAACTGGCTGCCGAGATCGTCTGGCGAGGCACGTTTGGCGAGCGCCATCTACGCTTCGATCCGGTCGACGATTTCTTCGCCGCCCTCAACCGCATCGGACACATTCCCCTGCCGCCGTACATCGACCGCCCCGATGCGCCCGAAGACCGCGCGCATTATCAGACGGTTTATGCCAAGCCGCCAGGCTCGATCGCCGCGCCCACCGCAGGTCTGCACTTCACGCCGGAAATCCTCGAGCGCATCCGCCAGCGCGGCATCGAGACAGCCGAACTCACGCTGCATGTTGGCCTCGGAACATTTCAGCCCGTTCGAGTAGAAGTTGTGGAGGAGCACAAGCTGCACACCGAGTGGTTCGAGATTCCGCCGGAAACGGCTGAGCGGATACAACGCGCCCGCGATGCCAGTCGGCGGATTGTGGCCGTCGGGACGACCACGGTGCGGACGCTGGAGTTCGCCGCACAGCAGCACCCAAACGGCCGGATCGTATCGCAGGCTGGCGAAGCCGACATCTTCGTCTATCCGGGATTCCACTTCCGCGTAGTAGGCGCGATGCTGACCAACTTCCACTTGCCGAAATCGACGCTGCTGATGCTGGTGTCGGCCTTCGCCGGCCGCGAGCGCATTCTGCACGCGTATGAGCACGCGGTTCGCGAGCGATATCGCTTCTACTCCTACGGGGATTGCATGTTTGTGGAGTAGGGCGTTCACCCTTATGTTTCTCCCAGCACACAGTCTATTGACCCAGGTAGCGGAGTACCTTAAACGCGGTGTCGAAACCATGGTGCGGTACAAACACTGAATAGCCTCCGACGGCGACAATCTTGCTGTCCGACTGGATTGTCAACCCGTTGGCACTCACGGACGGAGCCTGGACCCCACTTCCGAATGCGGTAATGACCGTACCGTTGTTTCCGAATGTGGTATCGAGCTGGCCGGTCGGGGTGTATCGAGCCAACGCAAACGCCGTCAGTGGGGAGCGGGAAGCTGTGCCCAACATCACGATGTTACTGCTCGGATCAACCGCTAAACCCGAAGTTGCGATGCTCTGATAAGCCGGGAAAACGGTGTACGCTCCGCCGTTGGTGCCGAAACTTGCGTCCGTCACCCCCACACCCAGGTAGCGAGACACTGCAAAGCCAGAGCTCGCAATGCCGCCAATCCCGGTCGTGTTGTTGGTCAGACTCCCGCCGGCAAGAAACTCCCCGGTTGAGAGCAGCGCCAAACTGGTTGCTGTGCCGGGAGTGGCCAATAGGCCGCCAATTCCGAAGCTGGTGTCCAGACTGCCATTCGACTCATATCGAGAGATAAAGCCGCTGGTTCCCAAAGCAGAAGACCCAACCAGGATCTCTCCACTAGGAAGCAGCGCCAGCGCACTGGCCGGATAACCAGCGGTCCTCGCCGTGCCACCGCTTCCAAAGCTGGTGTCCAACTGTCCATTGGACAGGAGCCGGATCAGGCTCCCGTTGGCCACCAGGATGTCGCCGTTCGGTTGTTCAACCACGCCGGCTGCCGACGGGCCATTGTTGAAGTTCAGCGCCACTATTCCGCCGGTCCCAAAGCTGGAGTCCAGCACTCCGCCGGAGGTATAGCGGACCACGTACGCGTCGAACCCTCCACCCACGGCCACAATCTTCCCATCCGATTGCAGGGTGATCGCGGTAAACGGGACGTCCTCTATGCTCGATGTGGACACAATGCCGGAAGTTCCAAAGCTTGTGTCCAAGCTGCCGTTGGTGTTGTAGCGGGCTACCGCAGGGATAGGGAAACCGGTGCTGCTCGGGATTCCCCCGGCAACCACGATTTGGCCGTTCGGCTGGATGACGGCAGCGTTCGCAGAAGCCACGTTGGAGGACCCGGTCTGAATCCCGAAATCCGTCGTTACGATGCCTCCATTGCCAAATGTCGGATCGAGTTGACCAGCCTGTGCGGCGGCTCGCTGGGAAGCGATGAGCAGAATCGAGAAAATCAACAACGAAGCGCGGTTCAATGTCGTGCGGCACATGATGTTTTCCTCCTGATCGACTTGGTCGCCTCCACGGCAATAGTCGAGGGCAGCCCGAGTTTAGCTTCCTGTGTGCAGGGATTTGTCACGAAATTGTCACCGGGCTGTCAAATGATGGACAAAATCCTGACCGGATTTCTCACATTCACCGCGACTTGTTAGAATTTTCTCTTGCCCTCCACCAAGAAAACCGCGAAATCCGCTGCCGGCTCCAGCGCGGTAAAGTCCGCCATCGCTGTTCCAGCCGAACCCGCAGGCTCCGAGGGCCGCATCTACCTGATCGACGCGATGTCGTTCATCTTCCGCGCCTATCACGCCATGGCGCGGCAGCGGCCCATGTCCACCAAGACTGGCATCCCA